>ERZ772977.92-NODE-92-length-72532-cov-7.882942_pt1 | contig 72532 bp, 50 predicted proteins | sample MGYA00511131_ERZ772977 | MGnify/ENA primary metagenome ERZ772977 (study PRJEB29015, sample SAMEA2737935) | human oral metagenome | biome: human oral; feature: human-associated habitat; material: dental | place: China | collected 2151 ...
GGATGACGATGGCGGCGTTGAAGCAGGTGAACGCGCAGCGGCGACGGCGCTGTCCGCGGCGGGGGCGGCCACGGCGGCATCGGCCGGCAGGATGCCGTCCAGGTGCTGGACGACGGCGTTGGGGCTGGGCAGGTCGGTCATCAGCTGGCGGAAGCTGATGGGCGCGTTGAAGTGGCGCTTGATCTGCAGGGCCAGCTGGGTGAGCAGCAGGGAGTCCAGCCCCAGGTCGACGAAGGCGCTGTCGCGGTCCTCGGGTCCGACGGTGATTCCACAGACTTCATCGATGGTATCGGCCAGTTCCTGATGCAATCTCGCTTGGCGATCGTTCGTGCTCATGGTGTTCGTGTGCTGCTTGAGAGGGGTCGGGTTTTCTGAAAGGGATGGGACGGCCGTCGCAGCCTGGGGGGAGGCGGCACAGACCGTGGCAGGAGGGATGGCAGCGTCCGGGGCTGCATGTCGGGCCGGATCCGCTGTCTGCCGTGTTGCGGCCTTCACCGATTGACCGGCATGCGCCTGCAGGGCAGCACGCAGGGCGCCGATGGCGGCTTCAGCCGCAGAGATCAGGCCCTGATGGTCAGTGCTGGCCACGGATGCGGCCACCGGCACGGAAGACGGTGCCAGCGGCTGGTCCCCGGCGACGGGATGCGCCGGACGGGCCGGAAGCGTGTTCGTCGCGGTGGGGGCTGTGCTGGCAGACGGTGCGGCGGCCAGAGGCACGGCGCGCGCCTGTGCACCACAGGTGGCGTATGCGGCAGGCGGGATGCGGGCGGCCCGCCCGTCCGCGGCCGGTGCATCCAGCCAGTAGCGCTTGCCCTCGAAGGGGTAGGTGGGCAGCGGGATGCGGCGGCCCTGGGCCGGGGCGAGGCTGGCCGCCGGCAGGCGGTCCAGACACCACAGCCGGGCATGGGCGCGGGCAAGCGACCTCACCTCGTCATCGGCCGACTCCAGGCTGGCGACGCAGGCAGGCGCCTTCCTGGCGGGTGCGGCACGGCGCACCAGGTTGACCAGAATGCGGCCGGGGCCGACTTCCAGGAAAGTGCTGTCGGGGCTTTCGGCCAGGACATGCTGCACGGCATCGGCAAAGCGCACGGTGTCGCGCAGCTGCGCAGCCCACCAGTGCGGGTTGGTGGCCTCGGCATCGGTCAGCGGTCGGCCGGTCCGGCCCGAGACGATGGGGATGGTCGGGGCCGACAGGCTTACCCGGGACACGGCCCGCTCGAAGGGCGAGACGGCCGGCTCCATCATGGCCGAATGGAAGGCGTGCGAGGTCTTCAGCCGCTGGTTGGCGATGCCTTCGGCTTCCAGCTGCCGTGCCAGCGCGTCAATGGCGGCTTCAGGGCCGGCCACCACACAGGCTTCGGGGGCATTGATGGTGGCGATCGACAGCTCCGAAGGCAGTCGGGGCGCCACCTTGGCAGCGGGTTGCCTCACGGCCAGCATGGCACCGGCCGGCAAGGCCTGAATGAGCTGGCCACGCAGGGCAACCAGCCGGGCAGCATCGGCCACCGGCATCACGCCCGCAATGACGGCGGCCGTGAATTCGCCCAGGCTGTGACCCACCAGCAGGTCGGGCAAAAGTCCCTGGTACTGCCACCAGCGCGCCAGTGCGTATTCGATGGCAAAGAGGGCCGGCTGGGTCAGCGCCGTCTGGGCCAGGTCGGCCTCGCTGCCGTGAAAGACGAGGGCACGCAGGTCGGCACCGCTGTGGCGTGTCGGGTTCTGAGGGGCTGCGCCGGATGCGGCTGGATGTCCGCCGGGGGCATGGTCGTCCGAACGTGTGTGTCCGTTGCTCGGCAGGCCGCTGTTCTCGGCGGACTGGATGAGCGTGTTCAGCCACGGATGACCGTTAGCGCCGGGCAGGGGGCCGATGGCCTCGGCCACTTCGTCGAAGGCGCGGGCAAAGACGGGCTCCTGCTCGTAGAGCTGACGTCCCATGGCCGCGTACTGGGCGCCCTGACCCGGGAAGAGCCAGACCAGGGGGCCCTGGGCGGCTGCCGTTGCATGGATGTGGTCGGGGGCGCTGTCGTTTTCCAGCGCGGCGATGGCCTCGTCCAGTGTCCGGGCCAGCACGCACTGGCGATGCGGCAGCGGACTGCGGCCGTGGGCCAGCGTGAAGGAGATGTCGCTCAGGTTGGCAAGCGCCGTCGACAGGAACGGGTCTGCGTCCTGGCGGGTGCGTGTGGCGCCCTTGTCTGCAGGATCGTCAGCCGCATCCGTCCGGGCTTGCGTTGCCTGCAGCCGGCGCAGGTGCTCGGCCAGCTGGCGACGCTGGGTGGCCAGGGCCGTGGGGGTGCGTGCGCTGAGCGGGAGGAAGGCGAGCGCTGCATCAGCGGTATGGCCAGACGGGGCGGCAGCTGCCTGCGCGGTACCGGCGGCCGTGCTGCTTGCAGGGGCACCGAGCGCCAGGTCGGCCGGCGCTTCCTCGATGATGATGTGGGCGTTGGTACCGCCCACGCCGAAGGCGCTGATGGCCGCACGTCGCGGGGTGCCGGGTGTGGCCGGCCATGGCGTGGCCTCGGCGGTGACCCGGAATGGGCTCTGTTCCAGCTGCAGGCCGGGATTGGGCTTCCTGAAGTGCAGGGTGCCGGGGACGAGGTTGTGCTGCAGGGCCATCACCGTCTTGATGGTGGCCGAAGCACCAGCCGCGATGACCGTGTGACCGATGTAGCTCTTGAGCGAGCTGAGCACGGCAAAGCCGGTGTCCTGGGTTTCTTCGCGCCAGGCGCGGGTCAGGGCGCGCACTTCCACCGGGTCGCCCATGGGGGTGGCGGTACCGTGGGCCTCCACGACCTGGATGCTACGGGCAGGCACGCCGGCGTCGTCCAGGGCGGCGCGGATGACGGCATGCTGGCCTTCCACGCTGACCGCGGTGAAGCTGGCCTTGTTGCCGCCGTCGTTGTTGATGCCCACGCCGCGGATGACCGCGTAGACGGTGTCGCCGTCACGGCGGGCGTCAGCCAGGCGCTTGAGCAGCACCACGGCGGCACCGTCGGAGAACACTGTGCCCTGGGCATCGGCATCGAAGCTGCGGGTGAAGCCGTCAGGCGAAAGCATCGAGCCGGCTTCGTGGCGGTAGCCGCTGTTGACTGGTGCGGTGACGGCAACGCCCCCGGCCAGCGCCATCCGGCACTGACCGGCACGCAGCGCCTGCACGGCCTGGACGATGGCCACCAGCGAGGTGGAGCAGGCGGTGTGCACCGAGACGGCGGGCCCCCGCAGGTCCAGCCGGTTGGCCGTGCGGGTGGCGATGTAGTCCTTCTCGTTGTCGAGCATCACCTGGAATTCGCCCAGGGCGGCGATCTTTTCCGGGTAGTGCTGCAGGTGACGCTGGAAGTAGGTGGCGTTGTACATGCCGGCGAAGACGCCGATCTGACGGTTGCCGTCGCGCGGAGCCTGGCCGCCCTGCTCAAGGCACTGCCAGGCCAGTTCCAGGAAGATGCGCTGCTGCGGGTCCATCAGCTCGGCTTCGCGCGGGCCGATGCCGAAGAAGGCTGCGTCGAAACGCGCCGCGTCGTCGAGCACGCCGCGCGCCGCCACGTAGTCGGGGTCGCTGGTGAGGCTGGCGGGTAGGGAGGGATCCAGCTCCTCGGGCCGGAAGTGGCGGATGCCGTCACGGCCGGCGATCAGGTTCTGCCAGAGTTCCTCGATGCTGGCGGCGCCCGGGAAGCGCCCGGCCATGCCGATGATGGCGATGGTGCGCTCGTCCTCGCCCGTCGGGGGCGCGACGTTCGCCTGGCCGGCAGGGGCAGCATGCGGGGCGCCGTCGTCCGTACCAGGGGCAGACTGGCTGTCCGGATGCGTTCCGGCATGTGGGGTCGTCTCGGCCGGGGCCTGATGGGATGCGTGCCCGGCGCGGGCCGCAGCATCACCAGGTTGCAGGATGTGCTGCAGCTCGGTGGCTGGCACGCCTTCCGCGATGCGCGCGGCAAAGGCCGTCACCGTGGGAGTGCCGAAGAAGTCCTCGATGCCGATGGCCGGTCCGAAGGTCTGCTGCAGGGCTTCCAGGGCCTGGGCGGCCAGCAGGGACGATCCCCCCACCTCGAAGAAGTTGTCGTGGGCGCGCAGGCCCCGGATGGCCAGGATGGGTTCCAGCAGCGCGATGATGCGCTGTTCGAGCCGGCGCTTGAGCGCAGGGGTCAGGGCCTGGCTGCCGGTACCTGCCTGGCCATCAGGGCGAGGGGGCGTCTCGGTTGTGCGAGGTGTGCCGGATACAGGTTGTGGTGTCGATGACGCAGCGGATGCCGCGATCTCGCGTTTATTCTGGTTTGAATGTGCAAGATCTGTATCGATTCCGGTTACGTCACGGTCTGTAACCTCCGTGTCTTCTGTAAAACCGGTGTCGGCAGAGTTTACGGGTGTTGTTTCTTTGGTCTCCATGGCCTGCAGGGCGCGGCGGTCCAGCTTGCCGTTCAGCGTGATCGGCAGTTGCGGGACGGCCACGAACCGTGCGGGCATCATGTAGATGGGCAGGCGCTGGCGGCAGTGGTCGCGCAGGGCGTCGTCATCGGGCAATGTCTGGCCGGCGGCTGCCACCAGCCAGGCCACCAGGCGGCGCTCGCCATTGGGCGGGCACTCGTCGGTGATGGCGGCATTGGCCACGGCCGGATGGCTGGCCAGCACGGCCTCGATCTCGCCCGGCTCAATGCGAAAGCCCCGGATCTTGAGCTGGCCATCCAGCCGACCCAGGTACTCCAGGCGGCCATCGTCGAGCCAGCGCACGGCATCACCCGTGCGGTAGAGCACGTCGTGAGGACCACCGAACGGATCGGCAACAAAGCGTTCCTTCGTGAGATCCGGGCGGTTCAGGTAGCCCAGGGCCACGCCCGGGCCACCGATGTAGAGTTCGCCGGTCAGGCCGGGGGGAACGGCATCGCCCAGCGGGCTCAGCACGCGCACGTAGGTCCAGTTGATGGGGCGCCCCAGCGGCACGGAGGCGTGGCTGTCCAGATCGTGTTCGGACACCGGTCCCGTGACGGCAAAGGTGGTGGTCTCGGTGGGGCCGTAGCCGTTGATCAGCTGCAGTCCGGGCAGTGCCTGCAGCGCCCGGCGCACATGACGGGGCGACAGGGCCTCGCCGCCGGTCATCAGCGTGCGCAGACCCTGCAGGTGCAGCGGGTCCTCGTCGACGATACGGTTGAAGAGCGCAGCGGTCAGCCACGCGGTGTTGACCCGTTCGGTGCGGATGGTCTCGGCCAGGCCGGCCCCCGAGGGGATGGCCTGCGGATGGACGACGCAGGTGCCCCCATTGAGCAGCGGGCCCCAGATCTCCAGCGTCGAGGCATCGAAGGCCAGCGGCGCTGCGTGCAGCATCACCACCTTCGGGCCCAGCGGGGCGTAGTACTGGCGGTAGACCAGCCGGACGATGGCACGATGGGGGATGACCACCCCCTTGGGCGTGCCCGTGGAGCCGGAGGTATACATCACGTAGGCGGGTTGGCGTGCAGGGCTGCCGTACCGCGCCAGCTCCTGCTCGGACAGCCGCTCCGACAGGCAGGGCACGGTGTCGAAGCCCACAAGCGTGTCGGTGTCGTCGTGGTCGATGCCTTCGATGTCCAGCGTCGGGATGCCGCGTGCCTTGGCCAGCGCCAGCTGATGGGGCTGGGTATGTGAATCCACCAGCAGCAGCGTGGGCTGACTGTCTTCCAGCATCAGCGACAGCCGCTGTTCCGGGCTGGCCGGGTCGATGGGCACATAGACGGCGCCCAGCCGCAGGATGCCCAGCATCAGGGCGATGGCTTCGGGCCGGCGTGACAGCAGCATGGCCACGCGGTCGCCGGCCCCCACGTCCAGCGCCTGCAGGCGCGCAGCGTGGCGCAGCGAGATCTCGCGCAGGGTCTCGTAGCTCCAGGTGACGCCGGGCGTGCCGGGCATGCGCACCGCCGTGGCATCGGGGTGGCGACGGCACTGCAGGTCGAAGCGCTCGATGACGGTGGCCTGTGGCAGGCGCGCGTCCCCATCGGTGGGGCCGGACCAGGTCTGCAGCACCAGCGGCCGGATGTTGGTGGCCAGATTGGAGAACTGGCGCAGCTGCTGCGGGCCCTGCAGCACCAGCTCGATCAGCAGGTGGCGCAGCAGCCGCCGCCAGCCATGCAGCGCCACGGCATCGTAGCGGCCGCTGGGTGAACCGATGGTTACGTCTTCGCCGACAAAATGCAGCGAAATGTCAGCCTTTTTACGGGACGTCGACGATTCGGTATCGGACGGGATGGCATCATGCCCAACAGGCATGGCGTTCACGGCGTCGGTTTCGGCCGGCAGCCCGGTCGGGGCGGCTTCCTCGACGAACAGCGCCAGCCCGGTCTCGCCTTCCCAGGTGTTGCGTCCGTTGTCCACATGCTGGCGTGCGAGCGCCAGCAGGCTGGCGGTGTCGCCCAGTTCGCCGGGTAGCGTGCCGCCACCGATGCGGTGGTCAGCCAGCATCCAGGCGGCCAGCCAGGGTACAAGCCGGGGTTCGTCCTGCCCCCGGCGCGCTGCCAGGGCCGTGGTCAGATTGGCGGGAAGCTTGATCGAGATGGAAGCCACAGCTGCGAAAATCCGGTTGGATGAGAAAGATGCCGGATGGTTTCAGTCCTCCCCTGAGGGTAGGTGATTCATTCCAACAAGCAATCTATAGACGCATGATCGGTTTTGAACATGGGGCCAGTGGCAGGTGGCGTGTTTTCCGCGACGCATCGACCGATGCAACGGGAACGCAGCCTGCCCGACCCGCCAATGCTAGCGTGACTGTTCAGGGTCGCCCATCTGAACGTTTGTCACATATTTTCAGTAAAACAATGCTGAGGGTGTTGCTTCTGGGCATCGGTGCTGGTATGTGCCTGGCCGCCTGCACGCCCGACAGCGATCCGCCGGCGGCTGCGCATCGCGGCCACGTCGATACCCATCCTGGTGGCGTGGCCACCGACAGCAGGAGCCCGGACCACATGTCTTCCTTCAATGGCGGAGAGCCGACCAGCCCGAAACTGCGACTGGCCGTCCTGGGGGACTCCGACAGTCATTCCTTCCACGATGCGGTTTCGCTGCACTACGGCACGCCCGAGGCGCGCGGCGGGGCGCAGCAGGCCAGTACCTGGCAATGGACCGAGATCCTCGGGAGGCTGCGTCCCCGTGACATCGATCAGGGGCCTTTCGGGGAGGTGGGCAGCAGCGGGGCCGGCGCCTGGCTGCGGCGCAACGTGATGGGCAGCCTGGTGCGGCAGCACAAGGAAGACTTCCGCTACAACTTCGCCTTCAGTGGCGCGACCTGCGGTGCGCTCAACAACCCCACCTTCGGGCAGGTGCCCGGCCTGCTGGCCGAGATGGCCCGTGATCCGAAAGGCTGGAAGGACGTGCCGTCGGTGGTGCTGATCCGCATCGGCATCAACAGCCTGGGCAAGCGCGAGGACCTGCAGGCCTTTGCGAAGACAGGGGCGGATGCCGACAATCTGGCCCGGGTGCAGGCCTGTGCCGACCAGGTGGCCCAGGCCGTATCGGCGCTGAAAGCCTATGATCCGGCGCTGGACATCATCCTGGTGGGGATCCTGAACAATGTCGACTGGCCGCCGCTGCACGCCAGCTTCCGCAACGCGCAGGAGCAGGCCAACATCGCCGCCGTGCTCGATGCCTACGACCAGCGCCTGCGCCAGATCGCCGAGAGCACCAAGGGCGTGCATTTCTTCGACGACCGGGCCTTCTTCCGCCACTGGTTCGGTGCGCGTGATGCCCAGGGCCAACCGGCCTACAAGCACGTGAAGCTCTCCGGCAAGCGCGAGGTGGGCGTCACGCAGGGCGATGAGCCCTGGAATGCCGTCATCGGCGACGGCCATGCCGGAACGGTCTGGAATGGCCTCTGGGCCGCCGCGATGGTGGATGAGTTCAACCGCATCAAGGGTCTGGACATCCCGCCGATCCAGCCCGTGGAAATCGCGCGCGCCGCTGATCCGGACGGGCGCTTCGGCCTGTCCGAGTGAGGTTGCCCCGGGGCTGGCTTCGCTCGCTGGCCCCGGGGAGGGCTGCTCAGCGCAGCAGCCGCCGACCCGGTCGGGCGAAGTAGAACCATTCCCGTCCCGGCGGTGTTCCGGGATTGGGGAACACCACGTAGCCATCTTCCGGCGCCGTCAGCGGAAGGCCGTCGGCACGGAACGCAATGGGTTCGCCCGCTGCCACGCGGTCGAACGAGCGCCAGTCGCGGGCGAAGCGGTCGCCGGTGGCGTGCCGGTCGAAGACATCGTACAGCTCGATCAGCTCGAAGCGTCCGGCCTGGTCGTCGGCTGGCGGGGTGAACTCGCTGCGCGAGAAATCCGGTGAGGGTTCAGCGGCCGGCGGGGCATCGTGGTCATGGCAAGTGGCAGGGGCCGCGCCTTCCTCGGGCAGCAGCCCGCCCATGTCCAGCAGGCGCAGTGCATTGTCGATGGCGGCACGCGCCACGGTCGGTGCTTCCGGATCCAGGTGCTGGCCGCATTCCACCGTGACGGCGTAGCCGCCATGGGCCCGCATGTATTCGGTGGTGCCGATCCCGTAGGAGATGCTGCCGTTCTGGCGACGGCGCACGCCCTTGGCGTAGGCGGCCAGCCAGCCGTAGACCAGCCGACGGGGGCCGATGGCCTGCGCCAGGCGCTCTTCCTCGGCCGAACGCCTGAAAGGCTCCAGCTCCTCCTGGTTGTCGGCAGGGCCGAAGAACACGAAGGGCTCGCCCGGCGCGGAGAAGGTGTGCAGGTCCACCAGCACGTCGTGGCTGGCCAGGATCGGTCCCAGGCGGGTGGCGATGCGATCCTCGACGTTCTCGGGCGACAGGCTGGGGCGGAAGTCGCGGTTCAGGTTGCGGTCGCCCTCGCGGCGGCCGGCAGCCCAGGCCACCGGATTGGCGACCGGCACGAAGGTGAGGGTGCCGCGATGCAGGATGCGACGGCCTTCGGCGAATTCGGCCAGGATCTGCCGGATGGCGATGGGGCCAGCCGTCTCGTTGCCATGCACGCCCCCCATCACCAGCAGGCGCGGGCCTGGGCGCAGCGCATGGTACTGGTGGACCTCGATGACGCGTGAGGCACTGGGTTTGGTGGGCTTGGTGGCGTTGGTGAGCGAGTCGGCCATGGTGAATCGGGTTTGAATCGTGAAAGGGACGGGATGGATCCTTGCGGCAGCCATCCGGCCTGATGTCCCGGGCGTGTCCGGCCCCGGGGCATCCATGAAAAGGACTTGGACGAGATTACCAGAACCCGGCCAGGGCGGCAGGCGGACATGACCATGATGCTGGGCACTGGATGCCGGATGCCGGGGCAGGGGCAGGGGCAGGCTCCCGGCACCTTCCTGGCCAGCGGCGTGGGGCGTGGCGGGCGCGCGGGTCAACGTCACGGGCCCGATACCCGTTTCAGGACCCGGCACCGGCTGCGGGTGTCCGGGGGCAGGTTCCGTCTTCGGGAGTTCCGTGCCGCGCCGGATGGGCCGGGGGATACGTCCGGGTTATCCGCCGCCATCGGGGCATTGCCCCGTTATGATTGTGCAGAGGGAAGATTCATGGAGCGACAGTCGATGCAGCATATTCCGATGGCACGGTCGGGCGCCTGGCGCCGGCTGGGGCTGGCAGCCACGATGGCCGGCGCGCTGCTGCTGGGCGGGTGCGCCACCTATTTCGGCGCCGAGGTCACGGCCTACCACCAGCAGGAACCGGCCCTGCAGGGGCTGAGCTTCCGCTTCAAGCCCGACGCGGACCAGGCCAACAGTCTCGAATACCAGACCTATGCCGCGCTGGTGCGCGAACAGCTGCTGGCGCACGGCCTGAAGGAAACCGGCAGCAGCCGTCCGGACGTGGACGTGACGCTGGACTATTCGGTGGACAACGGCCGGCCGGTCAACTACAGCCAGCCCAACTATGCCTATGTCTTCCAGGGCTATCGCCAGGTGGCGCATCAGCGTACCGACGCCAACGGCCAGGTCGTCACCTACTGGGAGACGGTGCCGATGTATGGCTATGATCTGGTGGGCTATTCGACCTACCAGCGCACCATCTACCGCAAGCAGGTCAAGCTGGCGCTGACGGGCACGAAGCCGCTGCCAGGGCGGCCGGCTCGCCTCTATGAAGGCTCGGTCGTGTCGGATTCCGAGGATGGCGCCCTGAACAACGCCGTGCCGCTGATGGTGAAGGCGCTGTTCCAGGACTTCCCGGGGCCCAATGGCGTGACCCGCCACGTGCAGGTGCGCCTGGATGGCGACGAGAAGGCTGCCGATGAAACCCGGACGAAGGGAGACGGGCAGCCCTCGGGCAAGGCGGTGAAGGAAAACGCGGCACCGAAAGGTGCCGCAGGCCGGCAGGCTGCCGGCTCATCGCATCCGCCCCGCGAAGGGCACTGAGGGCAGGGCTCAGCTGCCCGAGCGCTGCGGCCAGGGGGTGGGCAGGCCGATGCCCAGCTGCCGCGTGCGGCGCTCCATCCGGCGCACCAGACGCTCGATGTCCTGCTCCTCGGCCTCGTCCAGCCGACGGGCCGGTTCACGCAGCCGGGCGCTGCGGATCACGCCCCGCACCTTCAGCAGCTGCTTGACCACGGCCGGGCCGATGACCAGCTGCTTCTGATGGCGCATCAGCGGCAGGTAGGCGTCGAAGACATCCTCGGCGTCGTCACGCTTGCCGGCCTCGAAGAGCTCCTGCAGCTTGATCAGCGCCTCGGGGTAGGCAAACGCGCTGAAGGCGCCATCCACCGTGCGGTCGAGTGCCTGCGGGAAATGCAGCCCGTCGTTGCCCTCGAAGAGGGCCAGGCGGCGCACACCCTTGGTCTCGGCGTCGCGCAGCGCCTCGGCCTTGTCCAGACCCGAGCCCAGGCCCTGGCACATGCCCACCAGACGCTCGAAGTCCTGCAGCATGCGGATGAGCAGGTAAGAGGCGATGGTGACGCCGGTGACGGCCGGCTGGTCGTGCAGGATCCAGGGGATCTCACCCAGCCGCTCGCTGACGCGCTCGAAATAGTTGTAGATGTCCTCGTCGGTGCGCAGCGTCACATCCGGGCTGATGCGCACGCCGGCTGCGCCTGCATCCATCACCCGCCGGCCCAGCAGCGCCAGGTTGTCGATGCCCGGCGAGGAGATGTCGACGATGGCCGGGATGCGGCCGTTCAGGTGCCGGATGCCGGCACGGACCACCGAAAGGCGCTCGTCGTTGGTGAGCTTGTCGGCCTCGGAGCCGGCCCCCAGCAGCAGCACGCCACTTGCACCGCAGGCGACCAGGAAGTCCATCTGGGCCCGGATGCCATCCAGATCCAGGGTCCCGTCGTCGGTGAACGGTGAAATGGCTTCGGCAAACACGCCGCGCGTAGAGGTCGTGATCAGGGGGCGATCGTTCCAGTTCAGGTTCAAACCACTTTCCTTCGAAGATTCACGTGATGATCTGCGGCATCCGTGACGGTGTGCCAGGCGCAGGAAGCTGGGCAGCAGAGCATTGGGGAGCTGCACATGTCGTGCGGCGGTGGCTGCCGCTGCGGGCCGGGCGGCCGCTTCGGATGCCGACGACATGCCTCGCCACCGAGGCATGCCGACACCCCTAGAAGTCTACATGAGCTGCCCGCACACGGCCTGCCCGGGGCGCCGGATTCAGAAAACGTTACATACTTGTGCGGCTATCAGGAGACGCTGGCAGCCGGATCGACGTCGGTGCCGACCAGGGGACGCTCGCGGGGGACTCTCGTTCGGGCAGGCGGGCCCCTTCATTCGAATGAGCACGAGTGAGAACCGTTCAGGTGCATTTCACCCTCCTTTTGGGTGAAAATCCGTTTTCATGCTCAGTTTTGACAATCGTTTGCAAAAAATTTCCAAACGACGTGACAAACCCGAATCTCATGTTATTATGCGTTCCGCGTCGCGCCCGTAGCTCAGTTGGATAGAGTACTTGGCTACGAACCAAGGGGTCGTGGGTTCGAATCCTGCCGGGCGCGCCACCCATTCAAGGGCCTGAATTCAAAGCGAATTCAGGCCCTTTTTCTTTTCCTTCAATCCGGACGCACGCATCCCGGGCAAGGGGCGTGCCTGTCCGGGCAGCAATGCCCCGACCCCGTGGGGCCCGGGCGCTGCCTGTCGGCTTTCGTCTGCGGATCAGTCCGGGCTGCTGCCCAGGAAGCGCCGCATCAGGTCGGCCATGGTGCGGACTTCGAACTTGTCCATGATGTTGGCGCGGTGTGCCTCCACCGTCTTGATGCTGATGTTCAGGTCACCGGCAATCTGCTTGTTCAGGCGGCCGGCTGCAATCAGCTCCAGCACCTGCTGCTCGCGCGGGGTCAGACGGGCCAGCAGTTCCTGGCGCTGCTCGCGCCGCTGCGCATCGTTCTGCTTCACGCGGGCCTGGCTGAAGGCGTTCTCCACCGTGCTGATCAGCTGCTTGTCGTCGAAGGGCTTTTCCAGGAAGTCCACGGCGCCCAGTTTCATGCGGGCCACGGCCATGCCCACGTCACCGTGGCCGGTCATGAAGATCAGCGGCAGGTCATAGCGCTGGCGCAGCAGCTCGTCGTGCAGCTCGATGCCGCTCATGCCGCCCATGCGCACGTCCAGGATCAGGACCGCGAAATGTCCGGGCGTGTAGGCGTTGAGGAAGCTCTCGGCGCTGTGGAAGGTGCGCACGTTGAAGCCGCTGCCTTCCAGCAGCCAGCGCAGCGAATCGCGCACGGCCTCGTCGTCATCGACGATGTAGACGAACCTTTCAGGCTGCGGAGGGGCGGTGGAGGGGGTTTCGTTTGATGGGCTCATGGTTCTGTCGTCTATCCAGATGATGGGCATGGGGCCAGGAGCACCGGGATCGCGGTTTCCAGTGTCCCTTGGGAATTATCGATCAATCCTCGGGGCTGCCACTGCGGGAAAACGTGTATCCCGCGCCGGGAAGGATGAGGCCGGCCCTTCGGGTCGGTCGATGGAAGGGGGAGGGCGGGGCCATCATGCAGCAGGGCGGGCGCTCATGCAGGTGCCGTGTCGTCGTGTGCCGGCCCTTCGTGTACCGGCAGTGTGAACTTGAAGATGCATCCCCGGGGGTGATTGCTTTCCACCCACAGCCGGCCGGCATGGGACTCGATGATGCTGCGGCAGATGTTGAGCCCCATGCCCATGCCTTCGGGCTTGGTGGTGAAGAAGGCCTCGAAGACCTTTTCCTGCTGCTCCTCGGGGATGCCAGGGCCCTGGTCGGCCACCGCAAACAGCACGTTGTCGCGTGTGGCGCTCACCTGCAACGTCAGCGCGGCATCATCCTGCCCGCGCATGGCGTCGATGGCGTTCTTCATCAGGTTCAGCAGCACCTGCTCGATCAGGATGCGATCGGCCGACAGGCGCGGCAGGTCCGGAGCCAGGTCGATGGTGATGGCCACGCCATAGCGCTTGGCGGCGATTTCTGCCAGCGCCAGCGACTCGGTCAGGATCTCGTCCACGGCGATTTCTCGCTGTTCGGCCGTGTTGCGACGCACGAAGTTGCGTACCCGCTGAATGACCGAGGCGGCACGCTGCGCCTGCCGGGCAATCTTGTCCAGCGTCTGGTCCACCATGGCTGGGTCGGCCGGTGCGGGGCTGCCGGGCTGAAGCCGCTTGGCCAGGCCCAGTGCGTAGTTGCTGATGGCCGCCAGCGGCTGGTTCAGCTCATGCGCGATGGAGGAGGCCATCTCTCCCATCGTCACCAGCCGTGCCGTCTGCTGCAGCTGTTCTTCTTGCTGCTTCTGGCGTTCACGGATGGGGCGCAGCGCCGTGATGTCGGTGGCCACCACCAGTTGGGCCGGCTGGCCATCCACCCAGCGGATGACCTGCACCCGCACCTCGAACCAGCGGTCGATGCGCGGGATATAGACCTCTTCACCCATCCAGGAGTCCGCCACCGGCCAGCCGTTGAGCAGCGCCAGGTGGCCGGCAATGTCGTCGCCGAACAGCGCGTGGTAGTGGTAATTGCAGAAAAGCAGGCGGGAAGGCGTGGGCGCAGGCGACTGTTCGTCCGTCGACGGGGCGGTGATGCTCAGGGGGACGATGGGCGGTGGGGGCGAGACCACCGAGACGGCGGCATCGAGCTGGTTGAGCACGGTCTCGAAGCGCTCGTGGGCATCGATCAGCTCGGCGCGGATCCGGTTCGGTTCGGTGATGTCGGTCACCGAGGCCATCCAGCCCGCCTGCTGACCCTGGTCGTCGATCAGCGGCGAGACATAGAGCCGAACGTCGATGATCCGGCCGTCCTTGCGCCGTGCCCGCGTCTGCAGGCCCGACGGGGGGGCGCCACCCGAGATCGTCAGATTCAGGTGGGCCATGTTGAGGTCATGTTCTTCGGGGATCCAGTAGGGGTAGGGCGGCAGCTGCCCCACCATCTCTTCGGCCGGATAGCCGAGGATCTGGCACAGTGCCCGGTTCACGTAGGTGATGCGGCCATCGTGGTCGATCACGCGCAGTCCCGTGCTGATGGAATCCTCGATGGCGCGGCGGAAGGTGGCCTCGGTCGTCAGCGCCTGCTCCACCAGCTTGCGGCCAGTGATGTCATGCGCCACGGCGTAATAGAGTGACTCGGGCGAGCGGGAGTCCACGCTGATCGACCAGCTCAGCCAGCGCCAGGCATTGCGAAAGCGCACCCGGCATTCCAGGGGGCCGATGCGCTCCTGGGGGGTGGTGAAGGCCTCGATCACGTCCAGCCGGTCCTCCGGGTAGACATGGTCCCAGAAGCGCGTGTTGCTCAGGTCCTTGCCGAAATACTCCACGAAGGCCGGATTGCCGCGCACCAGCGTGCCGTCCGGGCGGATCACGCAGAACACGTCCTGCGACAGCTCGAACAGCCGGTCGCGTTCGCCCTCGGCCCGCAGCCGGTCATGGGCGCTGCGCCAGAGCAGGATCAGCGACAGGATCGATGTCAGGGCCAGCGTGAACAGCCCCAGCTGGGTCAGCCGTTCGGCCAGGGAAGGGGAGGGTTCTTCGTAGGCCACGGCCCGCAGCATCAGGCCGTCACCCGGTGGGTCCAGCGGCAGCTGGTGCGCTGCGCGCGTGTCGATGCGATGTGCCGAGGCGGTGCTGGCCAGCAGCCGGCCGTGAGCCCCTACCAGACTGAACCGATAGCGGTCGCGCAGGTTCTCGGGCAGCATGTTTGCCAGCAGCGGCTCCAGACCGATGCCGGCCACGGCCACAGCCACCAGACGCCGCCCCTGTACCACGGGCAGGTACAGCTCGGTCACCATCTCGCCGCCCGGAATCAGCAGCGGCGCCGAATAGCGGGGCTGCCACGACTGCATGCTGGCCAGCCAGGCACCGCGCCGGGGCGACGTGCCGGGCGTGTCCTGGAAGGCGGGCAGCAGCAGGGTGTCGCCGTCCTGGGTGGGTTCCCCGGCCTCCAGGCCATTGCCGATCATCGCGCCCTGGGCCACGGTGGCCTGCAGGACACGACCCTCGGGCGTGACCAGGGCCACGTATCGGACCTGGGGGTAGCTTGCCAGAAAGTCCGCAGGGTTCCGGGCAGCGCCGGCTCCTTCGTCGTCACCGGCCAGGGGCGTGGTGCGGTTGCCGACCCCCTGGCGCAGGTCAGCCAGCCAGAGGGGGGCCAGACGCACCAGGTGTGCCTGCAGCTCGCGCAGCGACAGCTTCAGCGACTGCTGGGCCCAGTCGGTGTCGCGCAGCAGTGCTGTCTGCCGTTCCTGCCGTTCGATGTGCCCCACATACCAGAGAAAACCGGCCATCATCACGATGAACAGCACCAGCCCCGCCATGTGTGCCAGGCCCAGAAAGCGCCAGGCCAGCCAGTCGGACGGAATGCGGATGTTCGACAGGGGGGCATGCCGGGGCGCTGGCGGGCTGGAGGCCTCGGTGGGCGGGGCGTTCGCGTCGTCGTCGGGCGTCATGGGCAGGTCGTCATCAGGGTCATGCTGTGCTGCAGCAAGAAACGGCCGGTTGATGGCGTGCGGCCGCGCCACACCGCCATTTTCCACGGAATTGCGCACTTGCGGCGAATTTTGCGATGCGGTGCAGGATATCGTTCCTTGAAATTCGGCTTGCTTTCCATTCCGCCGTACTTAGAATCCGGGGATCCATGTTTCCGTTCCGGTGAGAGGCCAGCATGTCTGAAGCTGCAAAGAACACCCCCAACCCCGTCGAATCATCCGACACCGATCCGATCGAGACCCGGGAGTGGCTCGATGCTCTGGACGCGGTCATTCAGCGTGAGGGCCGCGAGCGTGCCCACTACCTGATGGAACAGCTGCTGGACACCGCACGGCGGCAGTTCGGCGACATGCCGTTCTCGGCCACCACGGCCTATGTGAACACCATCCCGCCCGCACTGGAAGTCCGCTCGCCCGGCAACCACGAATACGAAGAGCGCATCCGCAGCTTCATCCGCTGGAACGCCATGGCCATGGTGGTGCGTGCCAACAAGCATGAAACCCCCGACGGCGGCAGCCTGGGTGGCCACATCGCCTCGTTCGCCTCGGTGGCCACCATGATCGGCGCCGGCATGAACCACTTCTGGCATGCCCCGCACGAAGGCCACGGCGGCGACCTGATCTACTTCCAGGGCCACTCCTCGCCCGGCCTGTACAGCCGCGCCTTCATCGAGGGCCGCCTCACCGAGGACCAGCTGAACAGCTTCCGCCAGGAAGTCGACGGTCACGGCCTGCCGTCGTATCCGCACCCGAAGCTGATGCCGGACTTCTGGCAGTTCCCCACCGTCTCCATGGGTCTGGGGCCGCTGATGGCCATCTATCAGGCACGCTTCCTGAAGTACCTGCATGCCCGCGGCCTGGCCGATACCGCCAACCGCAAGGTCTGGGTGTTCTGCGGCGACGGCGAGATGGACGAACCCGAATCGCTGGGCGCCATCGGTCTGGCTGCCCGCGAGAAGCTCGACAACCTCATCTTCGTCATCAACTGCAACCTGCAGCGTCTGGATGGCCCGGTGCGCGGCAACGGCAAGATCATCCAGGAACTGGAAGGCGACTTCCGTGGTACCGGCTGGAACGTCATCAAGCTCATCTGGGGCTCGTACTGGGACAAGCTGCTGGCCCGCGATACCGACGGCACGCTGCGTCGCGTCATGATGGAAACGGTGGACGGCGAATACCAGGCCTACCGTGCCAATGACGGCGCCTACGTGCGCAAGCACTTCTTCGGCAAGGATCCGAAGCTGCTCGAAATGGTCGCGCGCATGTCCGACGAGGATATCTGGCGCCTGAACCGCGGCGGCCATGACCCGTACAAGGTGTACGCCGCCTTCCATTCGGCCGTGCACAACAACCATGGTCGCCCCACCGTCATCCTGGCCAAGACCGTCAAGGGCTACGGCATGGGCCATGTGGGCGAGGGCAAGAACCCCACCCACCAGCTCAAGAAGCTCGACGCCGACAGCATCCGCGGCATGCGCGACCGCTTCAACATTCCCATCCCCGACGACAAGCTCGACGAGATCCCGTTCTACCGTCCGCCCGAGGACAGCCCGGAGATGCAGTACATGTTCGAGCGTCGCAAGGCGCTGGGCGGGTTCCTGCCGCATCGTCGTACCCATTCCGACGAGCAGCTGTCCGTGCCGCCGCTGTCGACCTTCCAGCCCGTGCTGGATCCCACCGCCGAAGGGCGCGAGATCTCCACGACCCAGGCCTTCGTGCGCTTCCTCACGCTGCTGCTGCGTGACAAGACGCTGGGCCCGCGCGTCGTGCCCATCGTGCCTGACGAGGCCCGCACCTTCGGCATGGAGGGCATGTTCCGCCAGCTGGGCATCTACGCCCCCGAGGGTCAGAAGTACGTGCCGGTCGACAAGGACCAGGTGATGTACTACAAGGAAGACGCCAGCGGCCAGATCCTGCAGGAAGGCATCAACGAGGCCGGTGCGTTCTGCTCCTGGATTGCGGCGGCCACGTCGTACTCCACCAGCAACGTCATCATGCTGCCGTTCTTCGCCTACTACTCGATGTTCGGCTTCCAGCGCGTGGGCGACCTGGCCTGGGCAGCCGGCGACATGCAGGCGCGGGGCTTCCTCATCGGCGGTACCGCCGGCCGCACCACCCTCAACGGCGAGGGCCTGCAGCACGAGGACGGCCACAGCCACATCATGTCGCTGACCATCCCGAACTGCGTCTCCTACGATCCGTCGTTCGCGCACGAGGTGGGCGTCATCCTGCACGAAGGCCTGCTGCGCATGGTCGAGCGTCAGGAGAACGTCTACTACTACGTCACGGTGATGAACGAGAACTACGCCCATCCGGGTCTCCGGCAGGGCGACGAGGAAGGCATCATCCGCGGCATGTACCTGCTGCATGAAGGTGCGCCGGCGGCCGACGGCACGAAGGCCGCCCAGGTCGATGCCAAGGCGCCGCGTGTCCAGCTCATGGGCTCGGGCGTCATCCTGCGCGAGGTCATCGAAGCTGCCCGCCTGCTGAAGGAAGACTGGGGCATCGAGTCCGACATCTGGAGCACCACCAGCTTCACCGAGCTGCGCCGCGACGGCATGGCCTGCGATCGCTGGAACCTGCTGCACCCGACCGAGAAGCCTCACGTGCCGTACGTGCGCGAGCAGCTCGACCGCCGTCCGGCCGGCCCGGTCATCGCGTCCACCGACTACATGAAGCTGTTTGCCGACCAGATCCGTCCGTACATCCCGGCCGGTCGCCGCTTCAAGGTGCTGGGTACCGATGGCTTCGGTCGTTCCGACTTCCGCTACAAGCTGCGCGAGCACTTCGAGGTCAATCGCCATTTCGTGGTTCTGGCGGCGCTCACCGCCCTGGCCGAGGACGGCGTCATCCCCATCACGAAGGCCGCAGAGGCCATCCAGCGCTATGGCATCGATCCCGAGAAGGTCGACCCGGTGCTGGCCTGACGAACGAATACCGACTGGAGGCAATACGCAGCCATGAGCGCGATTGATATTGTGGTTCCCGACATCGGTGACTTCTCGGATGTCGAAGTCATCGAAGTGCTGGTCAAGGAAGGTGACGAGGTCGCTGCCGAGCAGAGCCTCATCACCGTGGAGTCCGACAAGGCCTCGATGGAGATCCCCTGCACGACAGCAGGGCGCATCGTCTCGCTGACGGTCAAGCTGGGCGACAAGGTGTCCAAGGGCTCGGTGCTGGGCAAGCTGGAAGCCGGTGGTGCGGCTCCGGCCGCCAGCGCAGGCGCACCGGCGGCTCCCGCAGCCGCTCCGGCCCAGACGGCAGCGCCTGCACCGCAGGCAGCTCCGGCTCAGGTCGCCGCACCCGCGGCCGCATCGAGCGCCGCTGCACCGGCTGCTCCGCAGGCAGCAGGCGCACCGCGGCCCCCGGCAGCGCCGGCAGAGCTGGTTGACGGCGCCATCCGGCCGCTGCCGCATGCCTCGCCCTCGGTGCGGCTGCTGGCCCGCGAGCTGGGCGTGGACCTGAACGGCGTGCGCGGCACCGGTCCGAAGGACCGCATCCTGGCTGACGACGTGAAGGCCTTCGTAAAGAACCTGCTCACCTCCGGCGCCGCCGGCGGTGCGGCAGCTGCGCCTGCCGGTGGCACCGGCGCGGCGCTGGGCTTGCTGCCCTGGCCGAAGGTCGACTTCGAGAAGTTCGGCCCCGTCGAGAAGAAGCCGCTGTCGCGGATCAAGAAGATCTCGGGCGCCAACCTGCATCGCAACTGGGTGATGATTCCTCACGTCACCAACCACGAGGATGCGGACATCACCGACCTGGAAGCCTTCCGCGTCAAGCTCAACACCGAGAATGCCAAGGCGGGCATCAAGCTCACCATGCTGGCCTTCCTGGTGAAGGCTTCGGTGGCAGCGCTGAAGAAGTTCCCCGAGTTCAACGCCTCGCTGGACGGCGAGACGCTGGTCTACAAGAACTACTACCACATCGGCTTTGCCGCCGACACGCCCAATGGGCTGGTCGTGCCGGTCATCAAGGATGCCGACAAGAAGGGCGTGCTCGAGATCGCCGTCGAGATGGGTGAGCTGGCCAAGAAGGCTCGCGATGGCAAGCTGGGGCCGGCCGACATGCAGGGCGGCACCTTCTCCATCTCCAGCCTGGGCGGCATTGGCGGTACCTACTTCACGCCCATCATCAACGCGCCCGAGGTGGCCATCCTGGGCGTGTGCCGCTCGGCCAAGCGCCCGGTCTGGGACGAGGCACGGGGCGAATTCGTGCCGCGCCTGATCCTGCCGCTGTCGTTGTCGTGGGATCACCGCGTCATTGACGGTGCCGCTGCCGCACGCTTTGCCGCCTACCTGGCGCAGGTGCTGGCCGATTTCCGGCGCGTGATGCTCTGAGCGAGGAGAACCCATGACAACGATTCTGAAAGTGCCCGACATCGGCGACTTCAGCAATGTCGAGATCATCGAGGTGCTGGTCAAGCCCGGTGATGTCGTGGCTGTCGAACAGAGCCTCATCACCGTGGAGTCCGACAAGGCCTCCATGGAGATCCCCGCCACCGAGGCCGGCCGCATTGTCGAGATGAAGGTCAAGCTGGGCGACAAGGTCTCCAAGGGGTCCGAGATTGCGGTCATCGAGGCGGCGGCAGGCGAGAGCGCTGCCAAGGCCCCCGCCGCGGCACCCGCAGCTGCTGCACCGGCGGCCACGGCTGCCGCGCCCGCATCCGCCAGCCCGGCTGCTGCACCGGCAGCGCGTCCCGGCCCGCAGGCCGCGCCGGCCACCGACCGCCAGGCCGATGTCGAATGCGACATGCTCGTCATCGGCGGCGGCCCGGGGGGTTATTCGGCTGCCTTCCGTGCTGCCGATCTGGGCATGAAGGTCGTCATCGTCGAGCGCTACGCCACCCTGGGCGGCGTCTGCCTCAACGTCGGCTGCATCCCGTCCAAGGCCCTGCTGCATGCCGTCTCGGTCGTCGAGGAGGCCAAGGGCTTCGAGGCGCACGGCATCAAGTTCGGCAAGCCCGAGATCGACATCGACGGCCTGCGCGGCTGGAAAGAGAAAGTGGTCAGCCGCATGACCACGGGTCTTGCCGGCATGGCCAAGGGCCGCAAGGTCACCATCGTGCGCGGCTATGCACGCTTCCTGGATCCGCACCATGTCGTCGTGGATCTCACCGAGGGCAGCGGCCAGCAGACCACCGGCAAGGAGCAGGTGGTGCGCTTCAACCAGGCCATCATCGCGGCTGGCAGCGAGCCCGTGCGGCTGCCGTTCCTGCCGCAGGACGATCGCATCGTCGACTCCACCGGCGCGCTGGCACTGCGCTTCGTGCCCAAGCGCATGCTGGTCATCGGCGGCGGCATCATCGGCCTGGAAATGGCCACGGTCTATGCGTCGCTGGGTGCCCAGGTGGATGTGGTCGAGATGCTCGACGGCGTCATGGCCGGTGCCGACCGCGACATGGTCAAGGTCTGGCAGAAGTACAACGAGAAGCGTCTGGGCCGCCTGATGGTCAAGACCCGTACCACCGCCGCCAAGGCCACGCCCGAAGGCATCGAGGTCAGTTTCGAGGGCGAGAACGCCCCCGAGGGCCCGCAGGTCTATGACCTGGTGCTGTCGGCCGTGGGCCGTACGCCCAACGGCAAGAAGCTGGATGCCGAGAAGGCCGGTGTGGCCGTTGGCGAACGTGGCTTCATCGAGGTCGACACGCAGCTGCGCACCAACGTGCCGCACATCTTCGCCATCGGCGACATCGTGGGGCAACCCATGCTGGCCCACAAGGCCGTGCATGAGGCCCACGTGGCTGCCGAGGCCGCTGCCGGCCAGAAGCGCCACTTCGACGCCCGCGTCATTCCGGCCGTGGCCTACACTGATCCTGAAGTGGCCTGGGTGGGCATCACCGAGGATGAAGCCAAGGCCAAGGGCATCAGCCTGGGCAAGAGCGTCTTCCCGTGGGTGGCCTCCGGCCGTGCCGTGGCCAATGGTCGTGACGAAGGCTTCACCAAGCTGCTCTTCGATCCCGAGACCCACCGCATCCTGGGGGGCGGCATTGTCGGCACCCATGCGGGCGACATGATCGGCGAACTGGCTCTGGCCATCGAGATGGGCGCGGATGCGGCCGACATCGGCCACACCATCCACCCGCACCCCACGCTGGGTGAGTCCATCGGCATGGCGGCCGAAGTCTTCGAGGGCGTCTGCACCGATCTGCCGCCGCAGAAGAAGCGCTGATCCTGTCCGCGTAGCGGACACTCCAGCACCACGGGCCGGTCTCATGCCGCATGAGGCCGGCCCGTGTGCTTTGGTCTTCAGGAAACGCGCTGCGGTGTGAAGGGCTTGAGTCCGTCCATCGTGAGACCGGGAGGCAACGGGAGGGCGCCGATGGCTTATCTCGTCTCCCACGCCGTTTGCGTGTTTTCCTGCCATCCCTGGCGATGCAGCAAAGGCTGGTCATCATGGAACTGTGGCCAGCCAATGCACAGATAGAGGCTGAAGCGCCATGAGGTAGGCGTCTGGAACAGTGCTTCCATTGCCTGCGGGTCAAGGATCGACAGCATGCCCACGCCCAGCCCGTGCACACGGGCTATCAGATTCAGATTCTGGATGGCCATGGCCGTACTCTGTTCCAGCGTCTGCGGCATGCTGTGGCGGCCCAGACCATGACCGGCAGCCGGATTCGTTTCGGTGAACACCGCCAGCTGCAGAGGCGCTGCCTCCAGACCATGCAGCTTCAGTTGCTGGTACTTGGGCCTGCGCGCGTCGGGCTGGGCTGCCAGGGCCTGCGCATTGGCTCGGTCGTGCAGGGCTTGCACTGCCTGCCGCAGACCGGCATTCTCTACCCGAAGCACGCGCCAAGGCCGGGCATTGCCCACCGAAGGTGCCAGCGACATGGCTTCCTTCAGCGTATCCAGCAAGGCCTCGGGTACCGGATCTGTCCGGAAGTGCCGCACATCGCGCCGCCAGCGCAACAGGCGTTGCAGGCTCAGGCGTTCGTCGTCAGAGAACTCCATGTCGTGGGATCCTTGAGCAGGGGCATCCTGCAACCCGAGCTTCAGGCGTTTTGCCCCTTCAGCGTTTCGCCCAGCCCCTCCGGGTGCCTCAGCAGGCCCTGGTCACGCAGCAGCTTCGTGTTGCGGGGCGCGTATTCCTGGCTGTAGTAGCGGGCAAATTTCTCACGGAACGGGAACTTCTCGCGCTTCTCGCCAAAGGCCGTCATGGTGGCTTCGTAATTGGCCAGTGCAGTCGACAGAACGTCATCCGACGGATAGCGGTTTTCGGCCACAACGGCCTGCTGCGGAAGGCGAGGTTTCACCTGCATCTCCACCGCCGGCATGCCGATGCACAACCCGAACAGCGGATAGGTGTGGGCTGGCAGCCTCAGCCATTCGGTCAGCTCGGGTGCGATCAGGCGGATGCCACCGGTGAAGCAGGTGCCAAGGCCCAGGCTTTCGGCGGCGACCACGGCATTCTGCGCCGCTAGTGCCGCGTCGGTGACCAGCGTGATCAGCATCTCGGGTGTGCCCGCAGCGGCAAAGCTTCCACCGGCAGCCTGGCTGCACAGCATGGCCCGCCGGGCGTCAGCCACGAAGATCCAGTATTCGGCGCAGGTGCCAATCTGTGGATTGTTGGGCTGAGCTGCAGCGATCTTCTGGCGCAGTACCGGACAGTGATGCGGATGATGGTGTAGTGCTGGCCATTCATCCACGAGGGGGCCTGGCGAGTGGCATCCAGCATGGCCTGCACCTGTTCGGCCGGGATCTGGTGCGCCGGATCGAACTGGCGATAGGTGCGATGCTTGCGCAGGGTCTGGAGAACGGGATTCATGGGCGGATGCCTTCCAGAGAATGGGGAACGTTTCATGCAGGCGTGACCGGCCGCAGGGAACGGCAGGCCTCGTCATGGAGTCCTGCCATGATACCCGCTGCTCCCTCGGCCTCTCAGCCCTAGGCCCTCAGCCCCAAGCCCCTTGCACCCTCGTACCTAAGGCTCTCAGCCCCGCTCCGTGTCCGCCAGTGCCTCTTCCAGCACCGGCAGCCAGTGTGCCAGTGCCGCCTCGCCCGGCATGTGGGCGTGCAGGCTGGGCACGTCATGCACGGCCAGGCTCTCGGCCCACGGCGCCCACATGTCGGGGTGCAGGTTCTCGCCCACGTGGTCCAGTGCCGCGCGGAAGTACAGCAGCTCGCCGTCGTAGCGCTGGTGAGGGTGGGCCTTGACCAGCGTGTTGCTGGCGGCCACGGCCTCGAAGATGCCGTGCAGCTGCGTATCGGTCAGCTCGCCCAGCGGGTGCTTCTGCGCACGCAGGAAGCCGATGACCCGCTCGCGCGTCAGCGGGCCGTCGGCGGCCAGCACGTCCGGGTCCTGGCCGGCGATGTGCAGGATGGCGCGCCACACGTCGTGGGCTTCGGCGGGCGCCCGATCACGCCAGGCGTCGGCCGGGTAGGCGTCCAGCAGGCAGACCACGCCCACGCGAGCGTGTCGGGCTTGCAGCTGGCAGGCGATTTCCTGCGCCAGGATGCCGCCGGTGGACCAGCCCAGCAGGTGATGGGGGCCGTCGGGCTGCATCTGCAGGATGAGGTCGGCATAGTGGGCGGCCAAAGCACGCAGGCTGGGATAGCGTGCGTGCTCGCCCGTCAGGGCCGGGGATTGCAGGCCGACCACCGGACGCTCGCCCGACAGTCGTCGCGCCAGCAGTCCGTAGCACCAGGCCAGGCCGCCCGCGGGGTGGATGCAGAAGAGGGCCGGCGAAGGGCTTCCCTGTGCGGAGGATGCAAGGTCGGTGGAGGCTGCCTCCTGTCCCGGGGCAGTGCTGACGGAATTTGTGGTCGGCAGATCGCCCCGCAACCGGAAGATCGGTCCGAAGCCGGCCGAGGCCGCATCGGCCTCACGGCGCTGCAAACGCTCGATCCAGGCGGCCAGCCGGCCCACTTCCGGGTGCTCGAAGACGGCACCCAGCGTGAGTTCGACACCGCTCTGGTCGCGCAGCCGTGCCGCCAGCCGGGTGGCCAGCAGGGAATGGCCGCCCAGCATGAAGAAGTCGTCTTCCACGCCAGGCTGTTCGGACAGCCCGAGAATGTCGGCAAAGGCGGCGGCCACCTGCTTTTCCTGGGGCGTGCGCGCAGGTGTGCGTGCCTGCACGGCAAAGACCGGGGCGGGCAGCGCCTTGCGGTCCATCTTGCCGCTGGCGTTGATGGGCAGCGCTGCCATCAGCACGACGGCTGATGGCACCATGGCAGCCGGCAGCAGGGTGCGGGCGTGGTCCAGCAGGCTCTCGGCCAGGGCTTCGTCGGTGATGACGACCGGCTGTGGTTCGGCGTCGCTCTGCGGCACCACGTAGGCCACCAGCCGCTGACCGCCTTGGTCGTCGACACGGGCGATGACGGCCACCTGGCGGCACTGCGGATGAGTGGAGAAGGCGGCCTCGATCTCGCCCAGCTCGATGCGCTGACCGCGCAGCTTGACCTGGTGGTCCAGTCGGCCGCGGTACTCCACTGCCCCATCCCGTCGCCAGCGCGCCAGGTCGCCACTGTCGTACAGACGGCGAGGCGAGTCTTCGGCGCCGAAGCCGGGGTGCAGGATGAAGCGGGCTTCGGTCAAGTCCGGACGGCCCAGGTAGCCGTCGGCCAGCTGGCGGCCGCCCAGATACAGGGTGCCGGTCACGCCCGGGGGCACCGGGCGCAGGCAGTCGTCCAGAATGTACAGGCCCGTGTTCCAGACCGGGAAGCCGATGGGGATCGGGTCGCTGTGGTCGGTTCGGCCGGCATCCCAGAAGCTCACGTCCACGGCCGCCTCGGTGGGGCCGTACAGGTTGTGCAGCGCCGACTGCATGCGGGCATGGAAGCGATCGCGCAGGGGGGCAGGCAGGGCTTCGCCGCTGCAGAAGACGGCGTTCATCTGCAGGCCTTCGCTGGCCGGTTCGTCCAGGAAGGCGGCCAGCATGGAGGGCACGAAGTGCACCACGTCCACGCGTTCCCGGCGGATCAGCGCGGCCAGTGCCTGCGGGTCGCGGTGCAGGTCAGGCTCGGCGACCACCAGCGGGGCGCCGCACAGCATGGGCAGGAACAGCTCCCAGACCGACACGTCGAAGGTGTAGGGGGTCTTCTGCAGGAATCGGTGCTGCGGGCCGAAACCGTAGTGTTCCTTCATCCACAGCAGCCGGTTGACGATGGCATGGTGGCTGACCACCACCCCCTTGGGCTCGCCGGTACTGCCCGAGGTGTAGATGACATAGGCGGGGTCGGCGGGCTGCACCGTGGGCAGGGGAATGGCCGGCTGTGGGTCGGTGGCGTCCTGTGGGGTATGGGCTGCCGCCCCCCCGGGGTGAGGGAGGGCGAACAGCGCCGACACGTCGACCGAGGCCACGTCCGCGCCCTCCAGCAGGGTGCGCGTGGTCTCGTCCACCACCACGGTGCGGGGCTGCGCAGCCGTCAGGATGCGCTGGATGCGCGCTGCCGGCTGCTCGATATCCAGCGGCAGGTAGGCGGCGCCAGCACGCTGGATGGCGTGCAGGCTCATCACCATGCGCGGGCTGCGGGGCAGGGCCACGGCCACGATGTCACGTGGCTGCACGCCGGCCTGTACCAGGTGGCGGGCGGCCGCGTCCACCTGGGCGTCGAAGGCGGCGTAGTCAAGGCGTTCGTCCTGCATGCGCAGGGCCTCGCCACTGGCATGGTGCCGGCTGGCCTCTCGCACCAGGGCCACCAGCGTGGTGTCCGGAACCGGGTGAGCGGTATCGTTGACGCCTGTCACCCAGTGGTTCAGTTCCTCGTCGTGCAGGGTCTGCACGGGGCGCAGGGTGTCGGCCTGCAGGGCGGCACGCAGGAAGGCCAGCAGGCGTGCCGGGTGCCGATCGATGTCCTCGGCGGCGTAGAGGCGCGGGTTGGCTTCCACCTGCAGGCGCATGCCGCTGGCATCAGGAGCGGCGCGCACGTTCAGGTTGAAGTCTTCCACGGGACCGGTGCTGTAGACGACCTGGTCGGCGTCCAGTCCGGCCTGGCGGTAGGGGGCGTCGAAGGGCAGGATGTTGAGCAGCGGTCCATGGATGCGGCCCTGGCCGCCGGGGCGTGCCTGGTCGCGGCGCATCTGTTCGCTGCGGTAGCGGCCGTGGCGTCGAGCCTGCTTCAGCTGGCGTGCGGTCTGGACGATGAGTTCGTCCAGCGGCCGGTCCTGGTCCATGTCCAGCACCAGCGGCACGATGTTCATGACGGTGGCCACGCTGCGGGCGCTGGCGTTGCCCAGTCGGCCCATCCACGGCACGCCAGGTACCACCGGCTGTTGACCGATGTGGCGCTGCACATAGGCGGCCAGCAGCGTGGTCAGCACGTCGGGCCAGCTCACCAGCGTCTGCTGCTCCTTCTGGCGCAGGGCCTGCAGCACGTCCTCGGGCACGTCGATCTCGGCGTGCAGCGCGTGATCGCCCGTGGCGGCGCTGCGTTCGGAGAGGCTGCCGACGGTGTCCAGCGGCGCCAGCAGTTCGCGCCAGTAGGCAGCGTCGGTCGCGCGCTGCGCACTGTCGCGGTAGCGGGCATCATCGGCCACCACGGCTGCAAAGGAGGTCAGGGGCGCGCCGGCCAGCGCACGGTAGTGCTGCATGGCCCGCTGCTCGATCAGCGCCATGCCGTAGCCGTCAGCCGCCAGGTGGTGGACGCGCTGGAACCACAGCACCGTGGGCAAGGCATTGTCCGAGCTATCCGTACCTGCCGAGGAGGTGAACCGGATCAGCAGATGCCGGGCCAGCGCCGTGGTGCGTGGATCGATGGGGGTGCGCAGGTCGGCCTGCATCAGGCGATAGGCCTCGGCGCGGCCCGCCGCGTCACTGGGCAGCGTCAGGCGCTCCAGCACCGGACGGCGGGCGGCGTCGAAATACTGGCGCGGGCCATCCTCGGTGTCGATGAAGGCCAGCGACAGTGCATCGGCCTCCGCCAGGGTCCGTTCGATGGCGCTGGCCAGCCGTTCCACGTCCACGTCGCCCCGGATGCCGGTGCAGTGGCCGGTGTTGAAGATCGGGTTGTGCGGATCCAGCTGCTGCGCATACCAGAGCCCTTCCTGGGCTTCGGTCAGCGGCACGGCGCCGGCAGGGCTGTCCATGGAAGGCGTGTCGTCGTTCAGGGCGGGCGTCATGGGGAAGGCTCGTTCCAGCAGGGCTGCCGTCAGGGACCTGCGGCGAAGGGGGAAAGCGCGGAGCGGGACAGTGAATGGGGGGGCGTCAGCCGGCCTGCTGAATCAGCGCCCACCAGTGCCCCAGCGTGGGGTTCAGTGCCATTTCCGAGAAGTCCAGCCGAGCGCCCGCCGCCTGCCAGCGGCTGGCCAGCGTCATGGCGCGCATCGAGTCCAGACCCAGGTCGATCAGGTTGTCATCGTCATGGATGTCGGCCGGGTCTTCCAGCAGGATCTTGGCCAGGTCGGCACGCATCTGTTCGAGGGTGAGGGTCGTCATGCTTTTTCATCCAGTTGGGCGCGCAGGTGGGCGCGCAGGTGGGCGCGCAGCGCCTTGCGGCTGAGTTTCAGGGCAGCGGTCTCCACGAAGTGATCGACGAAGACGAACTGGTCGGGCACCTTGAAGTCGGCCAGACCCTGGGCGCGGATCCACTTCTTCAGCTCGGCCGGCCGTGGACGCTCGCCGCGAGGGATGATGAAGGCGCAGCTGCGCTCGCCCAGGTAGTCGTCAGGGACCGACACCACGGCGGCGTCGTAGACCTGCGGGTGGGCCATCAGGTGGTTCTCGATCTCTTCGGCCGAGATCTTCTCGCCGGCGCGGTTGATGTGGTCGCCCGCGCGGCCCTGCACCACCAGGTGGCCGCTTTCGGTGCGGCGCACGATGTCGCCGGTGCGATAGAAACCGTCGTGGGTGAAGGAGCGCTCGTTGGCCGCCGGATTGTTGAAGTAGCCGCGAATGGTGTAGGGACCGCGTGTGAGCAGGTTGCCGGCCTCGCCGGCCGGGACCGGCTGGTCGTGGTCGTCCACGATGCGGATCTCGTCGTCCGGGCTGATGGGGCGGCCCTGGGTCTGGATGATGGTCTCGGCATCGTCATCGATGCGCGTGTAGTTGACCAGCCCTTCGGCCATGCCGAAGACCTGCTGCAGCGTGGCGCCCAGCGTGGGCGTGACACGCCGCGCCACTTCCGGAATCAGCTTGGCGCCGCCCACCTGGATGAGCTTCAGGCTGGAGAGATCCGGCGTGGCGCTGGCCGCGGCTTCCAGCCACAGCAGCAGCAGCGGCGGCACCAGGGCGGTGTCGGTCACCTTCTCGGCCGCGATCAGCTCGAAGCACACGGCCGGTGTGGGGGCCGGGGCCAGCACCACGCGCCCGCCCACGTAGAGCGCGCTGAGAAAGCCCGGCGAGCTCATCGGGAAGTTGTGTGCCATGGGCAGCGCGCACAGGTAGACGCTTGTCTCGTCCATCCCGCAGATGCGGGCGCTCTCGCGCAGCGTGTAGATGTAGTCATCGTGCGTGCGCGGGATGAGCTTCGAGAGCCCGGTGCTGCCGCCTGAGATCTGGAAGAAGGCCGTGTCCTCGCCCTGCACATCGGTGGCAGGGAGCGCGTCAGCGGCATGGGGGGTCGGCGCCGTGTCGGCACGCATCAGCTCGGCCAGCGGGGTGAAGCTGCCGGCGTCGCCCCGGGTGACGATGACGTGCCGGACCTGCGGGCAGCGCGTCTGCAGCTCGGTGGCCAGGTTGCGATAGTCGAAGCCGCCCCAGTCACCGGCGCAGATGTAGCCGCGTGCATCGCCCGTGTCGGCAAAATGCGCGATCTCGGCAATGCGGTGTGCGGGCAGCGCATACAGCGGGATGATGCCCACGCGGAACATGCCGAAGATGGTGCTGATGAACTCCGGCAGGTTGGGCAGGTGGACGATGACCCGATCGCCACGCCGAAGCCCGCGGGCCAGCAGACCGGCCGCAATGGCGGACGCCTGCCGGTCCAGCTCGGCATAGCTGATGCGCTCGCCTTCACTCACCACGGCGATGCGCTCGGGATGGGCCTGGGCCCGTTTGCGCAGCCATGCGCCGAAGGTTTCGCCCCGCCAGTAGCCCGCTTCGCGGTAGCGGCGGGCCAGGTCCTCGGGCCAAGGCTGATGCAGTCGAATGGAATCAGTCATGCTAACGATTATCAATCTTGGAAACGACTGAATCTTATCATCCGGAACACGCCTCGGGTGCTCATCCGGGGAGGGCAGCGTCTGCGCGGATCAGGGCTTCTTCAGGTCCACCAGATAGGTGCCATCCAGCGGCACGGTCAGAAAGCGTCGGTTCACCTCGTCCAGTGTCTTCATGGCCATGCGTTCGTCGAACCGGTCGGGATGGATCCAGCCGGCCAGCGCCTCGATGAACACCACGTGCAGCGGCGAATCGTTGAAGGCGTGCCAGATGCCATGGGCGTTGCCATTGCGGATGGCGGCCAGCGCCGAGAGGCGGTTGCTGTCGATGACCCGCTGCAGGCTGCTGCGGGCATCGGCTTCGCTGATGCCGGTACCGATGGTGAGCCCCTGGCTGGTGCGCTTGCCCGAGCCGGTGCCGGTGGCCACGTAGACCTGCGGGTTGCGGCTGTTGATGTATTCGAAGCCCAGCTTTCCGGTGGGGGTCTTCAGCACGTCGACGCCGATGTTGTGGCCGCCGGCGTAGCCGATCATCTCGTTGAAGGTGCCCTGGCCGGGGGAGTTGCAGCAGTCGGTACTGCCGGCGTGGGCATGTACGAACACGGGGGGGCGGTCCTTCTCGGGCAGGTCGGCCAGCCGATTGGCCACAGCCTTCATGTGGCTTTCATAGAAATCGATGAACTCGGCCGTGCGCTGCGGCTGGCCGATGGCCTGACCCAATGCCTTCAGGCTGGGCACCGTGTTTTCCAGCGGCTTCACGAAGAAGTCCACCACCAGCACCGGGATACCGGCGGCGGCGAAGCGCTTCATCATCAGCGATTCCTCGACGCTCTGCCGATCGGTGCCGCCGGCAAAGCGTGCCGTCAGCACGATGAGATCCGGCCGCAGCGCCAGCGCCTGTTCCACCGAGAAGCTGTCGGCGGTGTGCCGTCCCACCAGGGGCACCTTGGCAATGCCCGGGAAGCGCTGCAGGTAGGTCTGATATTCGCGCGAGAAGGAGGTCTTGAACTCGTCCGACCAGCCGGCCAGGAGGGAGACCGGATCGGGCGTGAGCAGTGCCATCACCGGCATGTGCCGCGCCTGGGTCAGGATCACCCGTCTGGCGGGGGCCTTCAGGGTCACCTGGCGACCCAGCACGTCGGTCACGGTGATGGGGCCGCTCTGGGCGGCAGTCTGGGCCGCCGGTGGCTCCGTGCCCGCTGCGTCGGCTGCCAGAAGGGGAACGGGCTGGAGCAGCAGTGCTGCCAGCGGCAGTGCCGAGGCGGCCGTCAGGATACGGCGAACCGCGCGTTGCCATGTCCGCGTGCGCGGCACGGTGGGGGTAGCCACGGCGCGGTTGCCGGATTCCAGGGTGGGGTGAAAGCGGGAAAACTGGGAAGCCATGTCTGATGAAGAATGCGGGCAAATGGCGGGGGCTGCGGAACGGGCTCCCGCCTGGATGAGAGGGACGAGGCCGGCAGCAGGCCGGCCGGATCAGGTCACTGCACGGGTTTCAGCAGCCCGTCCACCACCACTTGGGGCACGCCGTGCGAGCACCGCTCCACACGCGCATTCACCCCGTAGCAGTCAGCGAGCGCCTGTGGGGTGATGACATCGGCCGGTGCGCCCTGGCCCAGCAGGCCGCCGTCTCGCACCAGCACGCAGCCGTCACTGTGGCGCAGCGCGATGTTCAGGTCGTGCAGCACGATGAGGGTGATGAGGCCGTGCTCGTGGGTCTCCTGGCGCAGCAGGTCCATCACGTGGAACTGGTAGTTCAGGTCCAGGGCCGACAGGGGCTCGTCCAGCAGCAGCAGCCGAGGCCGGCGGATGAGTGCCTGGGCAATGCCCACCAGCTGCTTCTGACCGCCGGAGAGCTGATCGAGATAGCGCATGGCCAGATGGTCCACCCCCAGGCGCTTGAGCAGCGCCATGACGGCTTCCAGCGTGACGTGCTCGGCCTCCTGCGAGAGCGACGAGGCGCGCGCGGCCACCAGTACCGACTCCATCACGCGCAGGTGCACCGAGGCGGGCAGCGACTGCGGCAGGTAGACGACGTGGCGGGCTCGTTCGCGGAAGTCCAGCGAGGCGAGATCGGTGCCGTCAAGGCGCACCGTGCCATGGCGGGGCGGCAGCAGGCCGGCCATGGCCTTGAGCAGCGTGGACTTGCCGGTGCCGTTGGGTCCCAGCAGCGAGACCAGCTGGCCGGGGGCGATGGGCGAGAGCGTGAGCTTCTCGATGATGGTGCGGCTGCGGTAGGCAACCTTCAGGTCATTCACTTCCAGCATGGTGCTCTCCGTCAGCCGGCGCGCCGGCGCATGACCACCGACACGAAGAAGGGGACGCCGACCAGCGAGGTCACGATGCCCACCGGCACGATGACGCCCTCGACGATGTTCTTGGAAGCGATGGAGGCCAGCGACAGGATCATCGCCCCGATGAGGGCGCTGCCCGGCAGGTAGAAGCGATGGTCCTCGCCGAACAGCCGTCGGGCGATGTGGGGGGCGATGAGGCCGATGAAGCTGATGGTGCCCACCATGGATACGGCCAATGCCGCCAGGAAGCTGATGCGCAGCAACGAGACGAGCCGCTGGCGCTTCACGTCGATGCCGAAGCTGATGGCGCGGTCCTCGCCCAGCCGCAGCGCGGTGAGCTTCCACGCATCCTTCAGGCACAGCGGCAGGATGACGGCAAAGGCCAGCAGCATGCCGCCCACCTTGGGCCAGGTGGCGCGTGACAGGCTGCCCATCGTCCAGAACACGAGGTTCTGCAGGTCCTCGGCGCTGGCGATGAACTGCATCAGCGACACCAGCGCATTGAAGGTGAAGACCAGCGCGATGCCCACCAGCACCATGCCCGAGCCGCTCATGCCGCCCCAGCGCGCCAGCACGTCCAGCAGCAGGGCCGAGAGGATGGCGAAGACGAAGGCGTTGCCGGCCACGGCCCAGTCGGCCGGCAGCCAGGGCAGGCTCAGGTCCAGCACCAGGGCCAGCGAGGCACCAAAGGCCGCCGCTGACGAGATGCCCAGCGTGAAAGGACTGGCCAGCGGGTTGGCCAGGATGGTCTGCATTTCGGCACCGGCCAGGCCCAGGCCCAGGCCCACCACCACGGCCATGACGGCATAGGGCAGGCGCACGTCCCAGACGATCACGCTCGTGGTGGGCTCGGCCTGATCGGGCGAGAACAGCGTGCGCATCAGTTCCGACCAGCTCAGGCCGGAGGGACCGAGCATGAAGTCGGCTACCAGCGACAGCAGGATCACGGCCACGAAGACCGCCATCAGCAGCCAGCGCAGCTGCAGCAGGCGGGAATACTGCGTGCTGGCCTGGTCACCAGCGGGAAGGGAGGATGACGCCATGGGGAGAACCCGGGAATGAGATACGTTACTGACTGAGCGCGCTAGTGTAGCAGGCACGCCCGGTCATGCAGCATTGTCCGGGAAAGCGACGCGGCCGCTGGGCGGCCGCGATGCGTCATGGGCATGTCCCGGGAAACGGCTGTTTCCCGAAACCTGCGGCACCGGGTGGAACCGCCTCAGTGCTGTCCGGTGCGGTGCGAGTCGCCGTCGTGGCGATGGGCGCCGTCCTCGGTGTGCCCCGGGTGAGCGTCCTCGCGCGGGTCGTCGCCATCGAATCGGCTGTGCCCGTCACGTTCGACGTCAGGGTCTTCCTCGTCGGCATCTTCCCCGGGCAGGATCGGGGTGGCCAGCACCTTGTCGATGCGCTTGCCGTCCATGTCCACGACCTCGAACTTCCATTTGTCCCACGTGAGGATGTCGCCGGTCTGCGGCATCCGGCCCAGCAGCAGCATCATCATGCCCGAGAGCGCCTGGTAGCGTGCCTTGTCTTCTTCGGGCACGGTGGCCAGGTTCAGCCGGTCCTTCAGCTCGGGGATGGGAATCAGCCCGTCCAGCAGCCACGAACCGTCGGCCCGCTGCAGTGCCCAGCTGTCATCGTCGTCGGGCGAGGTGAACTCGCCGGTGATGGCCTCCAGCAGGTCCTGCAGTGTCACCAGACCCTGCACTTCGCCGTACTCGTCCAGCACCAGGGCAATCTGCGTGTTGGAGTTGCGGATGTTCTCCAGCAGTTCCATGCCGGTGAGCGTCTCGGGCACGTACAGCACTTCCTGCAGGTTCTGCGAGAAGTCGATGCTCTCGCCGCGCAGCGACTGCGCCAGCAGCTGCTTGGTGTGGATGATGCCCAGGACATCGTCCAGGCCGCCCCGGCACACCGGGAAGCGCGAATGCTCGTATTCGGCCACCTTCTGCAGGTTTTCCTCCTGCGGATCTTCCACGTCCAGGAACACCACGTCGCTGCGGGGAACCATCAGCGAGGAGATCTGGCGCTCGTCCAGGCGGAACACGTTGCGCACCATGACGTGCTCGCTCTGCTCGATGACCCCGGATTCGGAGCCTTCGGCCAGCAGCGCGTGGATTTCCTCTTCCGTCACCTTCTGCTCGGTGTCCGGATCGACCCCCATGCTGCGCAGGATCAGGTTGGTGGCGCCAGTGAGCGCCATCACGAACGGGCGCGAGACCAGCGACAGGACGCCCATGGGACGGGCAGCCAGCCGGGCCACGGTCTCGGCGCTGATCTGGCCCAGACGCTTGGGAACCAGTTCGCCGACAACGATGGCCACATAGGTGACCAGCACGACCACCAGTGTGGTGGCCAGCATCTCGGCCGTCTTTTGGGCCACGCCCAGCGACAGCAGCCAGCGTGCCAGCGGCTCGGCGAAGGCGGCCTGACCGACGATACCGTTCAGCACCCCGATGGAGGTGATGCCGATCTGGATGGTGGAGAGAAAGCGGGTGGGGTCTTCACCGAGGGCCAGGGCAGCCGCGGCGCTCTTGTCACCTTCGGCCACCAGGCGCTGCAGTCGCGCCTTGCGTGCCGTGAGCAGCGCCACTTCGGACATGGCGAACAGGCCATTGAGCACGATCAGGCCCAGCAGGACAGCAGCTTCCATCAGCGGCTCTCCCGAAGGGACCGGGCCTGGCGGGACGGAATGCAGGCCGCAATCATGGATCCGCACATCTGCGCCCGGTCATTCATGTCGGCGGGCTGCCCGAAGGCGGGAGTGAAAAAGGGGGTGCCGCAACGCTGGCGGGACGGGGGCTCTGGCTCGGTGATCATCGACACGGACCGTGGCACGTGCCCTGATTGCCTGCCGGGCTTCTGCATGAGCCCTGGGCGGGCCGGCACGGGGCGGTCCGAAAAGTGCTAGGGAAGGGCCGATTATAACGAGAGCCCTTCCCATCACGAAGCCTCGGGCCCCGGCTGTCGTGTTTTAGGGGGAAACGATTCGTGCCGGATCGGACGGCGGACTGTCCGGCGGCAGGAAAGCATGGACAGAAGGTGTCTTGCCGCGCAAGCCATGTTCGGGCATGGCCCGGGGCCGTGGTGCACCGGTCCGGTACCGGTGCAGGTCGTGTCCGGGCAGCGTGCAGGACAACGTGTCGGTACGTGTGAGCTGCCCGAGGGCGTGTTCAGGCGCTGGCCAGTCGTGCCCGGTGACGTGCGATGGCGGCGCGCACTTGAGCCGGGGCTGTGCCGCCGATGTGGTTGCGTGCGTTCACCGACCCTTCCAGAGTGAGCGTCTCCAGCACGTCATCGCCCACCAGCGGGCTCAGGGCCTTCAGGCGCTCGCGGCCCAGACCGGCCAGGTCCACGCCAGCGTCCGACGCCTCGCGCACGGCCTGGGCCACCAGTTCGTGGGCATCCCGGAAAGGCAGACCGCGCTTGACCAGGTAGTCGGCCAGGTCGGTGGCGGTGGAAAAACCTTCCGCGGCGGCCTGACGCATGCGCTCGGCGCGCACCTGAATGCCGGTGGTCATGTCGGCAAAGAGGCGCAGCGTGGCCACCAGGGTGTCCACGGTGTCGAAGAGCGGCTCCTTGTCTTCCTGGTTGTCCTTGTTGTAGGCCAGCGGCTGCCCCTTCATCAGCGTGAGCAGCGCCATCAGGTGGCCATAGACGCGACCGGTCTTGCCGCGGACCAGCTCGGGAACGTCGGGGTTCTTCTTCTGCGGCATGATCGATGAGCCGGTGCAGTAGCGGTCCGAGAGGTCGATGAAGCCCACCCGGGGCGACATCCAGTTCACCAGCTCTTCCGAGAAGCGCGACAGGTGCATCATCAGCAGGCTGGCGTCGGCACAGAACTCGATGGCGAAGTCGCGGTCGGAGACGGCGTCGAGCGAGTTCTCGCACACGCCATCGAAGCCCAGCGTGCGCGCCACGTGCTCGCGGTCGATGGGGAAGGTGGTGCCGGCAAGGGCCGCCGCACCCAGCGGCAGCCGGTTGATGCGGCGGCGGGTATCGGCCAGGCGTCCGGCATCGCGCGAAAGCATCTCGACATAGGCCAGCAGGTGGTGGCCGAAGGTGACGGGCTGTGCCACCTGCAGGTGGGTGAAGCCCGGCATGATCGTGTCGGCATGCTGCTCGGCCAGCGAAAGCAGCGCCTCCTGCAGTGCACGCAGCAGGGCCAGGATCTCGTCGGTGGCGTCACGCAGCCACAGGCGGATGTCGGTGGCGACCTGGTCGTTACGTGAGCGGGCCGTGTGCAGACGCTTGCCGGCGTCGCCGACCAGCTCGGTCAGGCGCTTCTCGATGTTGAGGTGGACATCCTCCAGATCCAGCGACCATTCGAAGCGGCCGGCAGCGATCTCCTCACGAATGGTTGTAAAACCACGCTGGATTGACGCCAGATCGCTTTCACTCAGAATGCCGGTCGCGGCAAGCATGGCGGCGTGGGCCAGCGAACCCCGGATGTCGACCTCGGCCAGGCGCTGGTCGAAGTCCACCGAGGCCGTGTAGCGTTTCACCAGATCGGACACGGGTTCGGAGAACCGTGCCGACCATGCCTTGTTCTTGTTGCCAAATTGTCCGGTCATGTGATGGATCTTCTATGAGTAGTGTGATGCAGTCGGCCCCCGGGCCGGCACCCGGTGCGCAGGAACCGACCGGTTCAGGCACCAGCCCGCAGCCTGGGAGCGGGAATGGCGATGTCGCTGCAAATTATAAGGACAAGCCCGCCGCGGGCGGCCCGGCCGATTCGGGAGAGGGCGCCAAGGCACGGCGCCAGAGCGAGGGGGCGCCTGCGCCGGTCATCCCCGAGTTCTGCAGCCCGGGCGTGTTCTCGCGCACGCTGCTGCTGGTGCATCTGGGCGTGCTGGCCGTGCTGGGGGCGTCGGTCAGTCTCTGGGATGATGGCAACCGGGCCCTGGACACGCTCTTCTATCTGCTGACCATCTTCGAGCCCTCGATGCTGCTGGCCATGCTGCTGCTGTGCCTGGCGCGCAAGAAGGTCAATGGTCTGAGCCAGCGCATGCAGTGGGTCCTCGGGCTGCTCATTCCCGGCGCGATCGGGGGCGTGGTCAGCCTGGTGGTCGGCAATGTGCAGCGGGTGGCGGCCGGCGAGCATCGTGATGCCTACGTGCCGCTCCTGCATGACGCGCTGGGTGCCGCGCTTTGTGCCGTGCTGGTGGCCGGGGGAATCTATCGTTATTTCCGGCTTCGCGGTCGTGCCTATGCGCCGTCGTTTTCCGAGGCGCGGCTGCAGGCGCTGCAGGCCCGCATCCGTCCGCACTTTCTCTTCAACAGTCTCAACACGGTACTGGGCCTGATTCGTTCAAACCCGAAGCTTGCCGAGAGCACGCTGGAGAATCTGGCCGATCTGTTCCGCGTCTTCATGCGTGATGCTCGCGAGATGGTGCCGCTGGACGACGAGGTGGTGACCTGCAAGGAATATCTGGCGATCGAGAAACTGCGACTGGCGCCGCGTCTGGATGTCTGCTGGAAGATCGACGGCATGCCGGGCGATGCGCTGGTGCCTTCGCTGCTGCTGCAGCCGTTGCTGGAAAATGCCGTTCACCACGGCATCGAACCGCGTACCGAGACGGGGGTGTTGAATATTTGCATCACCCTGGTGGGGGAGCGCGTGCGGGTTGAGATCGATAATCCCATTTCTGCAACAGTAGCGTCGCGTCCAGGTAACCAAATGGCCCTGTCCAACGTGCGGGAGCGATTGATGCTGCTTTATGATATGGCGGCCGAACTGAGAACAGGTCCGCAGGGCGACCGTTATCAGGTACTGCTTGAATTCCCCTACCGCAAAGAGAGACGACGACGAGATGTCCGACGCCACTTCAATCCTGATCGTTGATGACGAGGCGCCTGCGCGCGCCCGGCTGAGAGAGGTTCTGGCCGATCTGGCGCCGGAGTTTCCGCATCGCATCGTCGGCGAGGCATCCAACGCGCCCGAAGCACTGGCGCAGATCGAGTCGCAGCGTCCACAGGTGGTGCTGATGGACGTGCAGATGCCGGGCATGACCGGCATTGAGCTGGCACGGCACATTTCCGCGCGTGCCGGTGAAAGCGACGGCAGCGATCCCAAGCCGATGCCGCTGATGATCTTCGTCACGGCCTTCGACGAATTTGCGGTCGACGCCTTCGAAGTCAACGCACTGGACTACCTGCTCAAGCCCGTGCGCGCCCAGCGTCTGCTGGCTGCACTGCTGCGTGCCCGCACGCTGATCCCGTCCGAGCATCTGGACGCCATCGACGCGCTGGCCAAGGCGACCAACACCCGTCGTCGTCACCTGTCGGTGCACGAGCGTGGTCGCGTCATCCTGGTGGCGCTGGAGCAGGTCATCTACCTGAAGGCCGAACTGAAATACATCACGGTGCGCACGCGTGAGCGTGAATACCTGATCGAGGAATCGCTCACCTCGCTCGAAGAGGAATTCAGTGACCGCTTCGTGCGAATCCACCGCAACGCGCTGGTGGCACGCCCGTCCATCGCCGGCTTCGAGCGCGTCTCGCCCTCGGGCGAGGGCGAGTCGGGCGACCCGTACTGGCAGGTGGTGCTGCGCGAGGTGCCCGATCGTCTGCCGGTCAGCCGTCGTCAGTGGTCCATCGTCAAGGGCCTGGTCAGCTGACCCGCTTCAGTCGACATCTTTCTGCCCGGGTTTCCATCCGGGCGCACGCAGGGGCCGGTTCTTCCGGCCCCTTGTCGTTCTGGCGCGGCTGGCGTGCGTTCTGGCGCCCAAGCTCCTAGAATTCCGCTGGCGGGGTCGAATCACCGATCCTGCCCTGATGCCGCCTGGCATCCTGTCATTTTCTGGAGCGCGCGCCGCATGACCGAATCCGCCTATTCCGCCCCCCTGCGCATTGCCACGCGCGAAAGCCGACTGGCACTCTGGCAGGCCAACCATGTGGCCGGGCTGCTGCGCGCCCGCCATCCGGCCGCAGGCGTCGCGCTGCTGGGCATGACCACCCGCGGGGACCAGATCCTGGACCGGCCGCTGGCCGAGATCGGCGGCAAGGGGCTGTTCACCAAGGAACTGGAGGTGGCACTGTTCGACGGGCGTGCCGAGCTGGCCGTGCATTCGCTCAAGGACGTGCCGATGGACCTGCCCGAAGGTTTCGACCTGGCGGCAGTGATGACGCGGGCCGATGCGCGCGATGCCTTCGTGAGCACCCGGTATGCCTCGCTGGATGAGCTTCCGCCCGATGCGGTGGTGGGCACCTCCAGCCTGCGCCGGGCTGCACAGCTGCAGGCGCGGCACCCGGGTTTTCGCATCCAGCCGCTGCGCGGCAATCTCGACACCCGCCTGGGCAAGCTGGATGCCGGTCAGTATGACGCCATCGTCCTGGCCGCTGCGGGACTGACCCGTCTGGGGCTGGCGGACCGCATTCGTCAGTACCTGCCGCTGGACGAGATGCTGCCGGCACCGGGGCAGGGCATGCTGGGTATCGAGATCCGGGCCGATCGTGACGATGTGCGCCAGGCCCTGGCCTTCCTGAATGATCCCGAGGCAGCGCGCATTGCGGCGGCAGAACGTGCCGTGTCGCGCCAGCTGGGGGGCAACTGCAAGACGCCGCTGGCTGCGCATGCCCGCTTCACCACGCCTGGACAGATGCAGCTGGATGCGCTGCTGGCCGATGACGACGGACGCATTGCCCGCGTCACCCGTGTGGGTAAGGTGGCCGACCCGGAGGAGGCCCGCGTGATGGGCGAGGCCGTGGCCGCCGAACTGAAGGCGCAGCTTGCTGCCGCTCCGAAGCCGTCTGGACAGTCCTGATGCCTGAAGCTTCAGGGACGCGCGCTGCATCGGATGGGGCGCCGCCCATTCCGAACCTCATCCTGACCCAGGACGATGCCAGCGCGGCCGAATGGCGGGCGCTGCTCGAGCCGGCTGGCCTCGTTTCGTGTCACTGGCCGGCCTTCCAGATCGAGGCGCTGTCCGACGCAGACATCCTGGCGGCGTTCGATAGTGGCGCGGAGGGTGTCGTGCTGCCCAGTCCGGCCGCGGTACGGGTCGTGGCCCAGGCACTGCAACGGGGCGGGCGTCGCTGGCCGTCCGCTGTCTGGGCCGGGCTGCCGGGGGCAGGCAGTGCGCATGCCTTCACGCGGCATTTCGGTACCGGTCCTCGGCTGCTGGTGCCGCCTCCGCCGTATCAGGACGTGGCCCATCTGGCGCGTCTCGTGCTCTGCCTTCAGCCGCTACCGCAGCGCATCGTGGTGCTCAACCGCCCGGATGGGCGCCGCGAGTGGGCCGGCGTGCTGCAGGATGCCGGCATCCGGGTGGACTGGCAGCCTGCCTACCAGGCCCGGTGGTGCACGGCGGCGCCGGCCGGTTTCATGGAAGCCTGGCAGGGCTGGCAGGCGGCTGCGCCCGACGCGGAGGTGTCAGCCGTGCAGGATCCGGACGAGGCCGATGAAGATACGGTCCTGTCGCGTGGTACCCACTGGTTGATCGGCTCGGCATCGGTGTTGCGTACCGTGGCGGGATGGCTGGCCACGCTGCCGCCTCGGTTGGCGCATTTTGCGGCGCATCGCCCGGTCTGGCTGCCGCATCCGAGGTTGATCGAGGCGGCCCGAAACCTGGGTTTCGACAGTCCCCGGGTCTACCATGATCGGCAGCAGCTGATCGAACGGCTACAATCGGAGGAATTTCGCTCGAAACGATGATACTGCTCACCCGGTGGGTGTCGGGCGGGTCGTCTGCCCAGCAGTCGGCATCGTGTTCGGGCCTCGTCAGCGCCACCGTCCCTGATGGCCTTGGGGCAGGGCGCATCCATTCCTGAGGATACGAAGTCTTGAGTTCCGAGCAGCAAAACAGCCCGCAGCGTGGCGCACCGGGGTCATCCGGCGCCACGGCATCGTCCGCCAGTGCGCCTGCCGGCAAGACGCCGGCTGCCGGCCAGGCCGGCAGTGGCAAGCCCGCTGAATCCTCCCGCCCCGCCGCAGCTGCTGGTACCGGCAAGCCGCCGGCACCTCCTGCGCCCGCATCGGGAAAGCAGATCTCCGTGACGCCCCCCATGGGCCGCACGGTCGGTCAGACCCCATCCTCTGCCTCGGCCAGCCCCGCATCGGCCGCATCCGGTCTCGGCAAGACCCCGTCGGCCACGGCCGGCAGCACGTCGTCCGGCCCTGCAGCGTCTGCGCCCGGCACGGCATCGCCTGCCGCGGCTTCGGCGTCTCCGACCGGCAGCAAGCCCGCCGAGGCCGGCAAGGGCGCCGCTGCGGCCCCCAGCCCCCTGCGTGCCGCAGCCTCCGGCACCGGGCTGGTCGTTTCCGAACCCTCCATCAAGGCCAATTCGGGGGGCGGCGGCTCAGGCCGTGACGAGCCGAAGACTGTCTATGTGCAGCGGCGCGGCTGGGGCTGGCTGGCCGTGTCCGTGCTGGTCGTGATCGTGGCTGCTGCGGGCTGGTGGTACATGCAGCAGCGTTTCCTGGCACAGGAGCGCCAGAATGCCCTGCGCCTGCAGGAATCCGAAAGCCGGGCTGCCAGCCTGGAGGAACAGGTCCGCCAGCTGCGCGACCTCCAGCAGCAGCTGCAGACGCGTGGCAATGCGCTGGAAACCCGTGTGGCCGAGTCCTCGGCCCAGCAGGAGCAGCTGCAGGCCCTCTATGACGACGTGGCCCGGGTCCGGGGCGATGCCCGCCTGGCCGAAGTCGAGCGCGCCATCACGCTGGCCAACCAGCACCTGGCGGTGTCGGGCAACGTGAAGGGGGCGCTGCTGGCGCTGGAAGGTGCCGAGAAGCAGCTGGCCGACAGCGAACAGTCCCAGGCCATCGGCCTGCGTCGCGTCATCCTGCAGGACATCGAGAAGCTGAAGTCGCTGCCCGAAGTCGATCTGGTCCGTTCGGTGGCCCGCATGGACGAGGTGCTGTCGCGCGTCGAGACGCTGCCCTTCCTGGGGGATCCGGACGCCCCGGCGGCCGACGCCCCTGGCGGTCTGGCCATGGCACCGGCCGCCACCGAGGAAGCGGCCCCCGAGGAGGAGCCTGCCGAAGCGCCGGTGGCCGATGAGCCGACCGACGACAGTCTTTCCGGCAAGTTCAAGCGGTGGTATCACGATCTGCTGGGTGCCGGTTCGCGCGCAGCCACCGCGGCACACGAAGAGTTCACCAGCCTGGTCAAGATCCGTCGCATCGACGAGCCCGATCGCTACCTGCTGGGTCCGGACCAGAAGCGCAGCATCCGTCAGGGCCTGCGCCTGCAGCTGCTCAGCGCGCGCATCAACCTGCTCAACCGCAACGAAGCCTTGTTCCGGCAGGACCTGGCCAAGAGCGTCGAGACCATCCAGCGCTTCTTCGATGTCGAGAAGCCCGAGGTCAAGTCCTCCATCAACCTCCTGACCGAACTGCAATCCGAGCCGCTGCAGCTGAAGCTGCCCACGCTGTCCGACAGCATGGCGGCCATGGGCGCGGCACGGGCTGAAAGCGAGAAGCGATTCTGATGATCCGTAACGCAATCTGGCTGTTGGTGGCGTTTGCCGGCGCCGTCGTCCTGGCCCTGTTCTTCCAGGGCAATCACGGCAACGTCACGCTGACCTGGCCCCCGTACCAGATCGAGCTCTCCAGCAACATGCTGCTGGTGCTGCTGATCATCGGCTTCCTGATCCTGCATCTGGCCCTGCTGCTGGTGCTGCGCACGCTGGGGCTGCCCCAGCGCATCCGTCGCAAACGCGAGCAGCGCCGTCTGCAACGCAACAACCGGTCGCTGCAGGAAGCCGTGCTGGCCCACTTCGAAGGGCGTTTCGAGCGCGCCGAGCGGCTGTCGGCTGCGGTGCTGGCCCATACGCCCGAAGGCAACCGCAAGGATCAGGGTGCGGCGGCTGCACTGCTGGCCGCGCTCTCGGCTCACCGGCTGGGCAACTACGCCCGGCGTGACGACTGGACACGCCAGGCCGTGCGTCGGGGCGGCAAGAATGCGGCCCTGATGGCGCGTGCCGAGTTCGCCCTTGAAGATCATCAGCCCGAGAAGGCTCTGATGGCTGTCGGCCAGATCACGGCTGGGGGCGAGCAGCAGGTGGCTGCGCTGGAAACGGCGCTGGCCGGCTATGGCCAGGCTGGCCGCTGGGATCAGGTGCTGGAAACGGTCCGTCAGCTCACGCGTCGGGGCAAGCTGGCTGCCAACGAGGCGGACAACCTGCGGCTGTCGGCCTATCGGCAGCTGCTGGCGCGCCGCGCCGGTGATGCCGAGGCGCTCAATGCGCTCTGGAAATCGCTTTCGGCCGATGAACGCAAGAAGGGCATGCTGGCTGCTCCCACCATGACGGCCTTGGCGGAAGCCAATGCCACGGGCGACGCGCGTCGCATCGGCATCGGGTTGCTCGACGATAGCTATGACGAGGGCGTGCTGGAAGCCTACGCGTCCCTCGAAGCTCTGCCGGCACGCCAGCGGCTGGAGCAGCTGGAACGCTGGCGCCTGCGCCACGGCGAGAAGCCTCGGCTGCTGGAGATGCTGGGACGCATCTGCGCGTCCGAGCGTCTGTGGGGCAAGGCCGAAGGCTACCTGGTGGATTCGCTGCTGGCGGGTGATTCCGTCTCGGCACGGGTTGCCCTGGCCCAGCTCTATGAATCGGTGGGTCGTCCGCAGGAAGCCGCGCTGCAGTTCCAGTACGCCGCACGGCTGTCGCTGGGCGAGAGGCCCCCGCTGCCCGAGCCCATCGGCGCCGCGTCGCTGCCGGGCGCAGCCGGTGCCGGCGCAGGGTCGCGAAGCGGCAGTTCGCCGCTGCCGCCGGACATCCCCGCGCCCCGGCTGCAGGGTCAGTCCGCTCCGCACACTGCACCGCTCGGACAGGGCGGGGCGCCGCTGCAGGCCTCGGCCCAGGAAGTCGAGGCCGCCCGCGGCACCCTGGCGCAGGCGACGACGCCGGCTTCGATGTCTCCGGCTTCAGGTGCTGCACCGTCGTCCGCCCAGACCTCCCCAGGCAGCGCGGCGCAGACCGCCGCTGCGGGCACGACAGGCACCCCTGCCGCATCCCGGCCCTCGTCCGGTGCGACAGCCACTTCCTCTTCCTCAACTCCTTCCACAGACAGGAAATCATGAATCTCGATCGCGTCGGTCCCGGCAAGAAGCTGCCCGAAGAATTCAACGTCATCATCGAAATCCCGATGAACTCCGATCCCGTCAAGTACGAGGTCGACGAGGAAACGGGTGCCCTGTTCGTGGATCGTTTCGTGGCCACCAACATGCGCTATCCGCACAACTATGGCTACATCCCCGAGACCATCGCCGAGGATGGCGACCCGGTGGACGTGCTGGTGATCACGCCGTACCCGCTGGTGCATGGCTGCGTGGTGCGTTGCCGCGCCCTGGGCCTGCTGAACATGGAAGACGAAGGCGGTGGCGATGCCAAGCTGCTGGCCGTGCCCATCGACAAGCTGCTGGCCACCAACAAGAACGTGAAGACGGCCGATGACCTGAACCCGCTGGTGCTGGCCCAGATCAAGCACTTCTTCGAGCACTACAAGGACCTGGAGCCTGGCAAGTGGGTCAAGGTCGGTGCCTGGGAAGGCCCCGAGGCCGCTGCCAAGGAAATCCTGGCCGGCATCGAGCGCGGCAAGGCCCACAAGTCGGCCTGATCGCGTCCCTCCCACCCCGTCCCCGGATACCCCTTGATGAGCCTGAAGATCGCGTGCGCCCAGCTGAACCAGCGTGTGGGTGACATGGCCGGCAATGCCGAACGCATCATCGCCGCTGCGGCGCGCGCAGCTGGGGAGGGCGCCCAGGTGCTGCTCACCCCCGAACTGTCGCTGTGCGGCTATCTGCCGGGGGACAATCTGTTCCGGCCCGCCTTCCAGCAGCAGGTCGATGCGGCCGTCGAGACCATTCGACAGGCCTCGGCCCAGCAGCCGGGACTGCACTGGGTGGTGGGGTATCCGGTGCTGCGCGAAGGTCGGCGCCACAGTGCCGCCAGTGTGTTCCATCAGGGACGCCAGGTGGCGGAATACCTGAAGGCCGAGCTGCCTGATTACGGGGTCTTCGACGAGACGCGCTACTTCCAGCCGCAGGCCGATGCCACTGTCTTCACGGTGGCGGACGTGCGCTGTGCACTGCTGACCTGTGAGGACACCTGGCTGCCGGCTGCACCGGCTCGCGCCAGGACCGCCGGGGCCGAGCTGGTGCTCAGCCTCAATGCCTCGCCGTTCCAGTCGGCCAAGGGCGACCTGCGGGTCGACACGCTGCGCAGCAATGTCTGTGCACAGGGCATGGCTGTCGTGGCCTGCAACCTGGTGGGCGGTCAGGATGAGCTCGTCTTTGACGGTCAGAGTCTGGCCCTGGATGCCCAGGGGCGTCTGGCAGCCCGGGCTCCGTCCTTTGTCGAGGATCTGCTGCTGGTCACGGTCGAACGGGGCGCCGATGGTGCACTGGCACTTGCCGGCCGCATGGCCCCGGCGCTGGAGCGTCTGCCCGAGATCTATCAGGCCTTGGTACTGGGCATCCGCGACTACATCGGCAAGAACGGTTTTGGCGGGGTGGTGCTGGGGTTGTCGGGTGGCATCGATTCGGCATTGACGCTGGCCCTGGCGGTGGATGCGCTGGGGGCCGAACGGGTGCGCACCGTCATGATGCCGTCGCCCTATACGGCCGACATCTCGCTGACCGATGCCAAGGACATGGCGGCCCGGCTGGGGGTGAAGCACGAGGTGCTGCCCATTGCGCCGTGCTTCGACGCCTTCCGCGGGACGCTGGCCAACACCTTTGCCGGCCTGCCCGAGGACCTGACCGAAGAGAACATCCAGGCGCGCATCCGGGGCACGCTGCTGATGGCCATTTCCAACAAGACGGGCTGGCTGGTGCTCACCACCGGCAACAAGTCCGAACTGGCCGTCGGTTACAGCACCCTCTATGGCGACATGGCCGGGGGCTTTGCGCCGCTCAAGGACGTGCTCAAGACGGTCGTCTATCAACTGTCCAACTGGCGCAATACCCAGTCCCCCGTCATTCCCGAGCGCATCATCACCCGGCCGCCCAGTGCCGAGCTGCGTCCCGACCAAACCGACCAGGATTCCCTGCCATCCTACGATGTGCTGGACCGCATCATCCAGGGCTACATGGAAGAAGATCGCCCGGCCGCTTCGCTGGTGGCCGATGGTCTGCCGGTCGACGCCGTGGCCCAGGTGGTCCGTCTGCTGCGGCTGGCCGAGTACAAGCGTCAGCAGGGACCGGTGGGGCCGCGCGTCACGGCCCGGGCCTTTGGTCGTGACTGGCGCTATCCCATCACATCGGCCTTCCGTGAACCAGTCAGCGGACAGGGCGCCTGAAAGGGGTTAGGCTAGCCGGGTTCCGTGTCGACAGTCCGAACGTCCTGGCGTACAACGAATTGGAGAGATTCATGAAAGAGATCACGGCAATCATCAAGCCGTTCAAACTCGATGAAGTCCGTGAAGCCCTGGCCGCGGTCGGTGTCACTGGCCTGACGGTCACCGAAGTGAAGGGGTTCGGGCGCCAGAAAGGGCATACCGAACTGTATCGCGGCGCCGAATACGTGGTCGACTTCCTGCCGAAGCTGAAGATCGACGTGGTGGTTTCCGATGAGAACCTCGATGCGGTCATCGACGCCATCGTCAAGGCCGCGCGAACGGGCCGCATCGGTGACGGCAAGATTTTCGTGCGCAGCGTCGAGCAGGTCATCCGCATCCGGACCGGCGAGATCGACGAAGCCGCCGTCTGATCAGCCCGCCTCCTGCGGCCGGCTGGCCTGCCGCAGCAGCACCAGCAGTGCGCCGCTGCCTCCCATGGAGGGCGGTGCCTGGCAGAAGGCGATCACCTCCTTCTGCTGTGGCAGCCAGCGCAGCACCTTGTCCTTGAGCACCGGCTGGCGCCCCTCCGATCCCAGCCCCTTGCCGTGGATCACCCGCACGCAGCGCAAGCCATTCCGGCGTGCCTGCCCGATGAAGTACACCACCTGCTCGCGCGCCTCGTCGGTGCGCAGCCCGTGCAGGTCCAGCTGGGCCTGCACCGTCCAGTGGCCCCGGCGCAGCCGCGCCAGCGCATCCTGCCCCACACCAGCGCGCCGAAAGGAAAGCGCCTCGTCCGCTTCCAGCAGCTGCTCGATATCGATCTCGTCCGACAGCGACTGAGCCAGCGCCGCCTGCTCGTCCTGCTGGTGCTGACGTGCCTGGGGCGAGCGGTGGCGCGTTTCCGGCTCCCGGCGTCCGGTGGGGCGCAGGGGCGTCACATCCGCCACCTCGCGCTGGAAGACCTCCGCTTCGGCCTTGAGCCGTGCAGCCTCGCGTCGCCGGGCCTCGGCCTGGGCGCGCTCGGCGGCGGCCCGGGCCTTCATCTCGCCGGCCAGCCTGCCCAGGTCTTCCAGCCGCAGCCGGATCGGCATCAGTCCTGGCCTTCCAGGTAGCGCTGGGCGTCCAGCGCAGCCATGCAGCCCGTGGCCGCACTGGTGATGGCCTGCCGGTAGACGTGGTCCTGCACGTCGCCAGCGGCGAACACGCCAGGCACGCTGGTGGCCGTGGCATTGCCGTCCAGGCCGCTGCGCGTGCGGATGTAGCCGTTGTTCATGTCCAGCTGGCCCGTGAACAGCTCGCTATTGGGCGTGTGGCCGATGGCGATGAACACGCCGGTGAGCGGCACCGTGCTTTCCTCGCCGGTCTTGTTGTTCTTCACGCGCATGCCGGTCACGCCGCTGGCATCACCCAGCACTTCCTGCAGCTCGCTGTCCCACAGCATGCGCACCTTGCCCTCGGCTTCCTTCTCCATCAGCCGGTCGATCATGATCGGCTCGGCACGCAGCCGGTCACGCCGGTGCACCACCGTCACGCGGCTGGCGATGTTGCTCAGGTAGAGCGCCTCTTCCACGGCCGTGTTGCCGCCGCCGATCACGGCCACTTCCTGGTTGCGGTAGAAGAAACCGTCACAGGTGGCGCAGGCCGAGACGCCCTTGCCGGCGAAGGTTGTCTCGGACTCCAGGCCCAGATAGCGTGCCGAGGCGCCGGTGGCGATGATCAGCGCATCGCACGTGTAGGTGCCGCTGTCACCCGTCAGCACGAAGGGGCGCTGAGACAGGTCGGCCTTGTTGATGTGGTCGAAGACGAGCTCGGCCTCGAAGCGCTCGGCGTGGGCCTGGAAGCGCGCCATCAGCTCCGGGCCCTGGACCCCGTTCACGTCGGCAGGCCAGTTGTCCACCTCGGTCGTCGTGGTCAGCTGTCCCCCCTGGATGAGGCCGGTGATCAGCAGCGGCTTCAGGTTGGCGCGCGCCGCATAGATGGCGGCAGTGTAGCCGGCCGGGCCGGAGCCCAGGATCAGCAGGCGGGTATGACGTGGGGCGCTCATCGAGAGGCTCTCCTTGGCTGAACGTTGCAGAAATTCCAAAAAAACAACCACTGGGCGGCCAGAAGGCCGTAGGTGTCGGACCCATCGACCGCCGGACGGAAATTATAAGAAGCTATCGGCATGTACCTGAAGGCGAAGGTCGTCGTTTTCAACTTTCATACATCCAGGGGGCATTCCGGACAGGTTCCTGTTGCTGCCGCATCGGTGGCACAGCACATCCATGATGCCTTTCCGGAACACCTGACCACCTGGAACCATCGAGAACTGGCATGTCACAAGAGCAGAACATTGCATTCCTGCGGCGGGTACCGCTGTTTTCCGGCCTGACCGAGCAGCAGATCGAGCGTCTGGCCGCCGGCAGTGTCCGCCGCAACTTCCCCCGGGGCCGGGTCATCGTCACCGAAGGCGAGCCTTCGCAGTCCCTCTACATCCTGCTGTCGGGCCGCGCCAAGGTGCAGCGTTCCGACACCGAGGGCAAGGAAGTCATCCTGGCCGTCATCGGCCCGGGCGAGTGCTTCGGCGAGATGAGCCTGATCGACGACTCGCCGCGCTCGGCCAGCGTCATCACCATCGACACCAGTGACTTCATGGCCATCAACAAGGAGAGCTTCAAGTCGATGATGCTCTCCAGCCCCGAGATGTCCCTGCGCATCATGGCCGGCCTGGTACGCCGCCTGCGTGAGGCCGACAAGAAGATCGAGACGCTGGCGCTGCTGGATGTCTACGGCCGTGTTGCCCGCGTGCTGCTGGACATGTCCGAGAAGGTCGGCGAGGAACGCATGATCCGCAGCCGTCTGCCGCGCCAGGAGATCGCCAAGATGATCGGTGCCTCCCGCGAGATGGTCTCGCGCGTCATGAAGGGTCTGGAAACCGAGGGCTACATCGTGCCGCTACCCGAGGGCAAGGTGCTGCTGCGCGAGAAACTCAGCAGCTATCTGGCCTGAACGATAGCCCACACACGACCGAAACCCCCGGAGGATTCGTCCCGTCCCCGGTCAAGGCGGTATGATCAGGGGTTCCACCCAATTTCCGGAGGACAAGGGAACGATGGCGCGCAGCGCAGCTCAGGCAACCGCCAATGAACACTGGGCCAGTCGGCACATCGGGCTTTCCGGGCGGGCCATCCGCCTGTTGCGGGAAGCCCGCTGGATCGTCCTGTGCTTCCTTGCCATCTTTCTCTTTCTGATCCTGCTCAGCTACAACCCGGTCGATCCGGGCTGGTCGCACGCCGTCACCACCCGCCAGGTCCACAACCTCGGCGGGCGCATCGGTGCCTGGTTTGCCGACCTCATCCTGTACCTGTTCGGGCTCTCGGCCTACCTGTTCTCGTTCTTTCTCATGCTGCGGGTGCTGGCCAGCTACCGGCGGCTGCATCAGGAAGCCCAGCTGGCGCGCACGCTGCCGCTGGCCGATGCCAAGCCGGTCAGTCGCGCCCGCACGGTCAGCCAGAGCGCCGACACGCCGGAGGCCCTGCCGCCTTTCCGTTTTGCCTGGGAACGCTGGATCGGCTTCATCCTGCTGCTGGTCGGGTGCAGCGCCCTGGAAGGCTCGCGTCTCTACAACCTGAGCGCCAATCTGCCCTTGGCCCCCGGGGGGCTGCTGGGGGCACTGGTTGCCGGGCCCGTCCACGTCATGCTGGGAGCCGTCGGCGGCACGCTGGCGCTTCTGCTGCTCATTGCCATCGGCTTCAGCCTGGCCACCGGCGTCTCCTGGATGTCCATTTTCGAGCGCACCGGGGCCGTCCTGGAAGGCAGCGTCGACTACATCCGTCAGAAACTCGTTGCTCGTGCCGATCGTCAGGCTGGTGCGCGTGCGGCCCGTCAGCGGGGCAACCTGCTGGGGCGTGCGCCCGTGGACCTGGACGGTGACGAGAGCGGTGCGCCGCTGATCCGTCCTGCCCGACTGACCCAGGGCAGCACCGCCAGCGCCGACGAACCCGACGAAGACGACATCTATCTGGATGACGATACCCTGCCGGCTCAGGGCCGCAGGGCAGGGCGCAGCAGCCGCGATGCTGGTGCTCCCGATGCCGTGGTCGGCAGCATGGCCAGCGCATCGTCCAGCCTGGATGGTCTTGTCACCGGAACTGCCCAAGGGGGGCAGGGCGTGCATGCCGCCGACCCTGATGATGCCGATGGCGCACCGGGCAGTCACCTCGCGGGCGCGGCAGATGCCGACGAGACCCCGGCCCGTGGAGGCCTGTTCGGCGGCCTGCTGAGTCGCGTCGCCGGCGCTGCCAAGGACGCCGTCTCCGGTGGTCGTGAAGGCGTCACCGATCGCCATGGCGCGGTCGAGCCTACCATTGCCGGCTTTGGCGAGCCCGGGCTGAATGACGACCACGACATGCCGGTTTCCCGCAGCACCGCCGGAGGCGCGGCATGGCATGAACCCCATCCCGCCGCCTCGGGGCGTGCGTCGGAGGGTACAAGCCTGTCCGCCGGTTCCAGCCATGCAGCCACCGCAAACGTTTCGCATGGCGGTGCTTCGCACGGCAACGCCTACGTCGGCCAGACCGTTGGAGTCCAGCGCGAGCCCGTGCGTGAAAGCACCACCATCAGCAAGCCTCAGCCCGCCCCGGTGTACCGTCACCAGGGCGAAGATTCCCCGCTGCCCGACCTGGCGCTGCTGGATGCGCCGCCGGCCACCGTCGAGACGATGTCGCCCGAGACGCTGGAATACACCTCGCGCCTCATCGAGAAGAAGCTGTCCGACTTCGGCATCTCGGCTACCGTGGTCCATGCCTACCCGGGCCCCGTCATCACCCGCTACGAGATCGAGCCCGCCACCGGCGTCAAGGGCAGCCAGATCGTCAACCTGGCCAAGGACCTGGCCCGGTCGCTCTCCGTCATCTCGTTGCGTGTGGTCGAGACCATCCCCGGCAAGAACCTCATGGGCCTGGAGCTGCCCAACCCCCGCCGCCAGGGCGTGCGCCTCTCGGAGATCATCGGCTCGCGCGTCTACGTCGACGCCAAGTCCCCCGTCACCGTCTCGCTGGGCAAGGACATCGCCGGCAACCCGGTCGTGGCCGATCTGGCCAAGATGCCCCACCTGCTGGTGGCCGGTACCACCGGCTCCGGCAAGTCCGTGGGCATCAACGCCATGCTGATGTCCATCCTCTACAAGGCTGACCCCTCCCAGGTCCGGATGATCCTCATCGATCCCAAGATGCTGGAGATGAGCGTCTACGAGGGCATTCCCCACCTGCTGGCGCCCGTCGTGACCGACATGCGCCAGGCGGGCCACGCCCTGAACTGGTGCGTTGGCGAGATGGAGCGTCGCTACAAGCTGATGAGCAAGCTTGGCGTGCGCAACCTGGCCGGCTACAACGCCAAGATCGCCGATGCCGAGAAGCGCGAAGAGTTCATCCCCAACCCCTTCTCACTGACCCCGGACGCACCCGAGCCGCTTTCCAAGCTGCCCATCATCGTCGTCGTCATCGACGAGCTGGCCGACCTGATGATGGTCGTCGGCAAGAAGATCGAGGAACTCATCGCCCGTCTGGCGCAGAAGGCCCGTGCCGCCGGCATCCATCTTGTCCTGGCCACCCAGCGGCCTTCCGTCGACGTCATCACCGGCCTCATCAAGGCCAACATCCCGTCGCGGATTGCCTTCCAGGTTTCCTCCAAGATCGACTCGCGCACCATCCTTGACCAGATGGGGGCCGAGACCCTGCTGGGCCAGGGCGACATGCTCTACCTGCCTGCCGGTACCAACCTGCCGCAGCGCGTTCACGGCGCCTACGTCGCCGACGACGAAGTCCACAAGGTCGTCACCAGCTGGCGCGAAGTCGGCGGCGAGCCCGACTACATCGAAGGCATCCTCGAAGGCGGCGTTCCCGAAGAGACCAACACCGGCAGCGCCGTCGGCTTCGGAGGCCTGTCCAGCACCCTGGCCGAAGCCGGCATGGACGGCGAAAGCGACCCCATGTATGACCAGGCTGTTGCCATCGTCCTGCAGCACCGTCGCGCCTCCATCTCGCTGGTGCAGCGTCACCTGCGCATCGGCTACAACCGCGCTGCCCGCCTGCTGGAACAGATGGAGCGCTCCGGCATCGTCTCGCCCATGACCAGCAACGGCAACCGGGACATCCTGGTCCCGGTCAATGGGGGGCGGGGCGAGGCAGAGGGCTGATGCGTGCCCGGGCTACCGGATGTCCGACAGTCCGTCCGGCAGCCTGGTAGCCCAGTGGCCTGGCCGAGCTCCGTCCTCATTATTCCCGCCTGTAACAACTCCGCCCGGTATCCTGCACTGCCGGGCCCATGCCTGCGCGCGCTCGTCTGCATTCCAGCAAGATCAAGAAGAGCCCGATCGTGCAGGACAGCTTGGGCGTGACGGCAGTGGTGGGGCTCCACTACACCTTCTGAGCATTCCGGGCCCTGTCCTGACGACAGGGGCTGTCGGAAGGCCATGGGAATCTTCCCGACAGGGGGCCGCGGGAACTCTTCTGTTCCCGTATGGGACCCTGCTCCCCCATGAGAATCTGCCCCCCATGCCTGGCGTCTTCGTCCAGGCTTCTGAAGGGCTTCCCTGCCGTGAGGGAAGCCCGGATGGAACACCTCAGAACGTCAGCAGCAGCACGGCGCAGACGCCGGACATGACGCTGGCAAAGCCGTAGCAGACGATCTGGGCGCCCACGCCCGTGTGAAATCCCAGGTCGTGCAGCGAGTGGCACAGACGGTGCATGGCGTGGTAGAGGAAGAGCGCCACGACGGCCAGGATGGCGATCTTGCCGGGCCACCACTGGGCAAAGGCCAGTACGCGGGTGTAGCTGAGTGTTCCGGTGGGCAGCAGGATGCCCAGCGGCACCAGGATGGTGGTGACGAGGATGAGCATGGGGCCGAACATGGCCGAAAGCACGCCACCGGCACCGAACAGGGACCAGACGATGGGTTCGTGGGTGCGCTTGAGCGGGGCTTCGTCGACGGTATGGGATGGGGTCATGGTCAACTGCCTGTCTGTTGTCTTGGGCTTGTGAAGGGTCTTTCCGCGCGTGGCGTGATCAGGGCGCCGTCAGCAGGAAAAGCGCGAGCAGGACGATGCTGGCACCGGCAAAGCCGACCAGCGCGCCATTGACGATCAGCTTGTCGGGCACGGGCCGGCGCTTGATGAAGAGCAGCGGGGCCGTCTTGGGCATGACCATGAACCAGGTGATGGCGTGGTAGGTGACCAGCGCCAGGGTGGCCAGATTGATAATCATCCACAGCGGCGATCGCAGGCTGGCGATGAAGCCGTCAAAGGCCTCGGGACCGGCGTGCAGCTGGAAGAGGCCGTACAGCACCAGCAGGGCGTAGTAGGCCACGGCCACCGAGGTGAGCTCGCGCACCATGTAGCGCTTGTAGGTGTTGCGGCCGTGCATGTACCAGCCAGCCATGGGACGGTGATAGGTCTTGACCTGCCGTAGGGGGGCGACTCTGCGTCGGGGTTGATTCATGGTCTTCGGACTCCAATGCGGTTTCTGTCGGTTGCTTCCCGGGGGCGGACAGGGCCGCCCCCTCCGTTACTGCGGGGCCTTGTTCGTCGCCTTCTTCTTGGCGCCGGGCATCAGGAAGCGGAAGAAATAGTCCTGGGTGGAGTTGACCTTGTTGAGGTTGATGGCGCGGGCGGGGTCGACACCTTTGGGGCAGACGACCGAGCATTCACCCACCAGCGTGCAGCCCCAGACGCCGCTTTCGGCGTTGATGACCGGCATGCGCTCGGCCTTGCCCTCATCCCGGGAGTCGGCGTTGTAGCGCTGCAGAAGCGCCAGCGCGGCTGGACCGGTGAACTCGGGATTGAGCCCGTACTGCGGACAGGCGGCATAACACAGCATGCAGTTGATGCACTGCGAGAACTGGTAGTACTGGTCCATCTGCGCAGGCGTCTGCAGATTGGGACCGTCCGCCGGCGTCCTGGGCTCTTCGGTGATGATGTAGGGCTTGACGCGCTCGAGCTTGGCCAGGAAGTCGCTCTGGTCCACGGCCAGGTCGCGCACGATGGGGAAGTGCGACAGGGGCGCGATGCGCAGGGTGCCGGGGTAGTAGTCACGCAGGAAGGCCTGGCAGCTGAGCACGGGCATGTCGTTGGCCATCATGCCGCAGCTGCCGCAGACCGCCATGCGGCACGACCACCGGTAGGTGAGGCTGCCATCCAGATGGTCCTTGATGTACTGCAGGCCATCAAGCACCGACATGTCGTGCGTGAAGGGGACTTCATACGACTGATAGTGCGGGGCGCTGTCGGTGTCGGGGTTGTAGCGCATGCACTCGATGGTGATGGTGCGCGTCTCTGCGCCCTGAGCATGCGTGGCTGCAGCGGCCTGGCCCGTCGAGGCCTGGGGCGTGCTGCCGGCCGATGCAGGGGTTGCGGCGCTGGTCGTGGCGGGTCGGTGGTGTCCGCCAGCCTCGGTCTCGTCGTGCCGCACCCGACGCAGGACAGTTTCCTGCAGGGTTTCCATTGCTGTCACGGTGGCTGTCGTCATGGTCAGGACATCTCCGCTTTCTTGCCGGCACCGCCATAGACGCGGGCACGGGGTTGAGACTTGGTGATCACCACGGGTTGCAGGGTGATGTTGGGGGCACCATCGCCGGTGTAGTGGGCCAGCGAGTGCTTCATGAACTGGGCGTCGTCACGCTCGGTGTAGCCGTCCAGTCGCTGGTGGGCGCCCCGGGATTCCTTGCGCTGCAGGGCCGAATGCGCCATGGCCTGCGCCACTTCCAGCGAGTAGCCCAGCTCCAGAGTGGTGAGCCAGTCGGTGTTGAAGGCCAGGCTGTGGTCGTCGATGCGCACGCGGCGATAGCGTTCACGCAGTTCCGCCAGCTTGTCGCAGGTGGCCTGCATGCCTTTCTCGTCGCGGTAGATGCCCACGCCGTCTTCCATGGCCACCCGCATCTCGTCGCGGATGGTGGCGGGCCGCTCGGCACCGGGGCCGGCATTGCGGGCCGGATCCAGCCAGGCCAGGGTGCGCCGTTCGGCGTCTTCGGCCTGCTTCAGCATGGCGGTATCGGCCTTGCCGCGGCCACGCTCGGCCGCTACGGTGGCCGCGCCTTCACCGGCCAGGCGGCCGAAGACCAGCAGCTCGGCCAGCGAGTTGGAGCCCAGACGGTTGGCGCCGTGGATGCCGACGCTGGAGCACTCGCCGGCAGCGAAGAGCCCCTGGATGGGGGTCTGGCAGCGGCCGTCGGTGAGGATGCCGCCCATGGTGTAGTGCACAGCCGGGCAGACGGGGATGGGATCCTTCACCGGGTCGACGCCGGCAAAGGTCTCGGCGGCCTCGGCAATGAGCGGCAGGCGCTCGTGGATCTTCTTCTCGCCCAGGTGGCGCAGGTCCAGGTGGACGGCCGGGCCGTGGGGAGTGTCGACGGTGCGGCCTTTCTGGCGCTCGTGCCAGAAGGCCTGCGAGAGCCGGTCACGCGGGCCAAGCTCCATGGCCTTGGGACGCGGCCAGGGATCCAGCGGGCCCAGGCCGTAGTCCTGCAGGTAGCGGTAGCCGTCGCGGTTGACCAGGATGCCGCCTTCGCCGCGGCAGCCTTCGGTCATGAGAATGCCGGAGCCCGGCAGGCAGGTGGGGTGGTACTGCACGAACTCCATGTCGCGCAGCGGCACGCCGGCCCGGTAGGCCATGCCCATGCCGTCGCCGGTGAGGGTGCCGGCGTTGGTGTTCTGCCGGAACACGCGGCCTGCGCCGCCGGTCGCCATGACCACGGCATTGGCAAAGAGCGCCAGGCGTTCGCCACTGGCGATCTCGACGGCCAGCACGCCACGCACGCGACCGTCCTCGACCAGCAGGTCGGTGCAGAAGAACTCGTCGTAGCGCCGGATCTGCGGGTACTTGAGCGAGGTCTGGAAGAGGGTGTGCAGGATGTGGAAGCCGCTGCGGTCGGCGGCGAACCAGGTGCGAGGCACCTTCATGCCGCCGAAGTAGCGGACGTTGATGTGTCCGTCATCCTTGCGGCTCCAGGGGCAGCCCCACTGCTCCAGCTGGATCATCTCTTCAGTACAGTGCTCGACGAAATATTCGACCACGTCCTGTTCACAGAGCCAGTCACCGCCGGAGACGGTGTCGTCGAAGTGGTTGTCCAGGCTGTCGTCGGGGCGAATGACACCCGCCGAGCCGCCTTCGGCCACGACGGTGTGTGAACGCATGGGAACAACCTTGGAGACCAGTGCGATCTCCAGCCCGGGGTTGAGTTCGGCGGCCGCGATGGCGGCGCGCAATCCGGCACCGCCGCCCCCGAGGACGATGATGTCTGCCGTTGCTGTATGCATGAGGCTCCCTGTCCTGTGAGTGACATAGTTTTTCACATTATCAGGGAGGATCAGAGGCCTAGGGGGATGGTCGGGTTTGTTGGCTTGATGGGGGTCAAGGAGTGTCTGTTAAGCTAGACCATTCGCTCACTTTCTACCTGGATCCATGCCTGACATCTCTCGCTTCTCTGTCATTGTTTCCGGTATTTCCGGTGTTTTCCGATCGTTTCAGGGGCGTGCGCACCCTGTTGCTGAAAGGCAACGGACAGGGCTTGTGCTCTCACTGATGGTGGCGGGCGCGCTGGGCGTCGGGAGCGTTCAGGCACAGACGCAGGTGGTGCCGTCCGGAAAGGTGATGGAGGTGCAGGCGGCTGATGGAGCCGCGGGGGCCGGGAAGGCCTCGGCTTCCAGGGGGACGGCAGCCCAGGGGCAGGGGATTGCCCAGCTGCGGCGCTTCGCCACCCGAACGCCGGCTGCGACGGGCACGTTCGTGCAGACGCAGCTGGGGGGAGGCGGACGTGGAGGTTCGGCGCGCTCCAGCGGCAGTTTCGCGTTCGCGCGGCCGGGCAATTTCCGCTGGGAAATCGACAAGCCTGATCCGCAGCTGATCGTGACGGACGGGAAGAAGCTGTATTTCTACGATGAGGGGCTGCGGCAGGTGACGGTCCGCGAGGCCAGTGAAGCGATCCAGGCGACACCGGCCGCGGTGCTGTTCGGCGTGGGGGATCTGGACGAGGCATTCAAGCTGTCGGAAGTGGGTCAGTACAACGGGATCGCCTGGGTGGAAGCGGTGCCCCGCTCGGCCGACAGCGGTTTTGACCGGATCCGGATCGGGATGCGGGACGGGCTGCCGGTGGTGATGGAGGTGGTGGATGCTTTCGGGCAGATCAATCGCTTCGAGTTTTCCAGGCTGGCCACGAATGAGCGGATTCCGGCCGAGCGCTTCCATTTCAAGGTGCCCGCGGGCGTGGATGTGCTGGAGTGACTGGCGCATCAGGGAGCAAGCGTGATGGATGGTGATCTGTTCGACGATCTGCCCGAGGCGGTGCCGGAGCGGGCATCGGAACAGGTGTCGCAGCAGCCTGAGGTTCAGGCCGCCACGCAGGTACGAGGTGCTGCAGCCAGCAGCAGTGGCGTGCCGCTGGCAGAACTGCTGAGGCCGGCGACGCTGGATGAGGTGATCGGGCAGAAGCACCTGCTGGGGCCGGACCGGCCGCTGCGGCTGGCGTTCGAGTCGGGGCAGCCGCATTCGATGATCCTCTGGGGACCGCCAGGCGTGGGCAAGACCACGCTGGCGCGGCTGACGGCGAATGCCTTCGGGCATGAATTCATTGCGCTGTCGGCTGTCTTTTCGGGGGTGAAGGATATCCGCTCCGCGATGGAGCAGGCCGAACGCAACCTGCAGGCGGGACGGCACACCATTCTCTTCATCGACGAGATCCACCGTTTCAACAAGGCGCAGCAGGATGCCTTGCTGCCCTATGCGGAATCAGGGCTGATCACGCTGATCGGGGCAACAACCGAGAATCCGTCCTTCGAGGTGAATTCCGCGCTGCTGTCGCGCGCTCAGGTCTATGTGCTGAAATCGCTGGACGACGAGGAGCTGAAGGCGCTGGTCGAGCGAGCGCGGGCACGCGCACTGCCGGGACTGGCGTTCGAGCCGGCGGCCATCGACACGCTGGTGGGCTATGCCGACGGCGACGCGCGACGGATGCTGAATCTGCTGGAACAGACGGCAACTGCCGCGCGGGCAGCCGGGGTGGCGCAGATCACGCCGGCCTTTCTGGAGCAGGCGCTGTCCCTGAATGCGCGACGCTTCGACAAGGGCGGCGACAGCTTCTATGACCAGATTTCCGCCCTGCACAAGTCGGTGCGGGGTTCCCATCCCGATGCAGCGCTGTACTGGCTGTGCCGGATGCTGGATGGCGGGGCGGATCCGCGTTACCTGGCACGTCGCATCGTGCGGATGGCGTGGGAGGACATCGGGCTGGCAGACCCGCGGGCCATGCAGCTGGCCAACGATGCTGCAGCCACCTATGAGCGCCTGGGCAGCCCCGAAGGCGAGCTGGCGCTGGGGCAGGCGGTGATCTATCTGGCCATGGCGGCCAAGAGCAATGCAGGCTACATGGCCTACAACCAGGCGGCAGCCTTCGTGAAGAAGGACAAGTCACGACCGGTGCCGGTCCACCTGCGCAACGCACCCACCAAGCTGATGAAGGAGCTGGGTTACGGCCATGCCTATCGTTACGCGCATGACGAGCCCAATGCCTATGCCGCCGGTGAAACCTATCTGCCGGAAGGGATGCGCGAACCGGGCTGGTACAAGCCCGTGCCGCGCGGACTGGAGCTGAAGATCGGCGAGAAGCTGACGCAGCTGCGGGCGTGGGATGCGGAGGCTCGGCGGCGTGAAAGAAGCAAGGCAAGAAGCACTGCGTCGGCTCATGATACGATGCCGAACCAGGAAGAGCAGTAGAGCAAGCAGTAGAGCAGCTCGTTTCAGGTGCTTTTCGACGTTGCAGGGGCCATGTTGTCCCTGTGCGGCCCTGTCGTGACTGAAAGGGGCTGAACCGGCTTACCTTCCCTGTGTCTGGCGCCGCTTGCGCACCGCCTGCGCCAGTGACTGCAGCACGGGAATGGTCTGTTCCATGCTCAGGCAGGCGTCGGTGACGGAAATGCCGTATTGCAGCGGCTGGCCGGGCACAATGTCCTGCCGGCCTTCGTTCAGGTGGCTCTCGATCATCACGCCGGTGATGCGGGCATCGCCTGCGGCGATCTGGCCGGCCACGTCCTGGGCCACGTCGATCTGGCGGCGGTGCTGCTTGCTGCTGTTGGCGTGCGAGAAGTCGATCATCACCTGTTCGCGCAGGCCGTTCTTCGCCAGCAGCTGGCAGGCAGCATTCACGTCGGCAGCGCTGTAGTTGGGGGCCTTGCCGCCGCGCAGGATGATGTGGCAGTAGGGGTTGCCGTGGGTTTCGAAGATGGCGGCCACGCCCATCTTGGTGATGCCCATGAAGGCGTGCGAGGCCTGGGCGGCCAGAATGGCGTCGGCTGCCACTTTCACGCCGCCGTCCGTGCCGTTCTTGAAGCCCACGGGGCAGGACAGGCCGCTGGCCAGCTGGCGGTGGCTCTGGCTTTCGGTGGTGCGTGCGCCGATGGCGCCCCAGCTGATGAGTTCGCTGATGAACTGGGGCGAGAGCAGGTCGAGGAATTCGGTGGCGACGGGCATGCCGAGCTGCAGCACGTCCAGCAGCAGCCTGCGGGCCATTTCCAGACCCTGGTTGATGGCGTAGCTGTCGTCCATGTGCGGGTCGTTGATGTAGCCCTTCCAGCCGACGGTGGTGCGGGGCTTCTCGAAGTAGACGCGCATCAGGATGAGCAGGTCGTCGGAGAGGGCGTCGGCCTGCGCCTTGAGCTGGCGGGCGTAGTCCATGGCCTGGGCGTGGTCATGGATGGAGCAGGGGCCGACGACGACCAGCAGGCGATCATCCTGGCCGGAGAGGATGCGGCAGACGGCTGCACGGCTGTCCTCGACAAGCTGGGTGGTGGTGTCGGGGGCAGGCAGCCATTCCTGCAGCAGGGCCGGGGTGATGAGGGGGCGTATCGCCTTCATGCGGGTGTCGTCCACCCGGCGGGTGCTGCTGGGGTCGAGCGGGGTGGCCGTGCGTGCTGCGGTGGTCATGGTCTGGAAGCCCTGGATGTCGTTTTGCTTCCAGTATATTGCTCTGCAGCACTCATCGCCTCCCTCGGCGCGTGCGAGGAAGGGTTAACCCTTGGGGAAGTGGTCTGGGCGCAGGGGGCCCCAGGGAGGGGCTGGGCGCCATGACCGAAGGTATGATCCGGGCGGGCATGGGCCGCCCGCCTTTGGCCTTACGACGTGTCCTGCCCGGGCATGAGGAATGGCCCGGGCGTGCAGGTCGGAAACGGTTCAGTCGGTCAGTTCGAGAATGACGACGTGCTTGTCGGCCAGCGGCCAGGTGCGGCCGGCGATACGCTCGTTGTTGAAGCGGGCGACGACGGTCTCGGGCGTGTCGCTGAGCGACTTCATGCGCGAGGTGGAGACACCCGCAGCGCCACGGGGCGGAATGCCCGGGGGCGGGACCGCGCGGCCGAAGGACATGGTGTCGCGGCGCACGTCGAAATAGCCGCGCGGCCGGCTCATGATGACCATGGCCCGGGCGTCCGGGTCGGCATGCACGATGCGCTGCAGGCGGAAGTTGACGATGTCGCTGCTGCGCGGGAAGGCGCTTCGGTAGATGTGGTGCGTGGGGTAGCCCGGCGCACTGATCACGAATTCATAGGTCTGGCTGCCGCTGGCCTGGAAGCCGCCCCAGCGACCGTTGGTGCCGGTGCGCTGGCTGTGGACCGGGGTCTGGCTGGTGCGGATGCCGGTGTTGGCATCGACAGCGTAGACCTCGACCTGCGCACCCTTGAGCGGCAGGTTGGTGGGAAAGCCGCCGTTCTGGCCTTCCACGCCGCTGACCATGCCATCCAGCGTGACGTCCTGTTCGGCCACGATCTCGGGCTGGGCAGGCGCCTTGCCGGTGATGAACTGATGCATGACGCCGAAGGCTGCCGCGGAATGGGCCACTTCACGGTGGTCGGCGCCGGGCAGGACCTGGTTCCGGGCGCCCTTGAGCGCCTGGCTTTCAGGGCGGATGTTGGTGCTGAGCAGCGGGTTGCCGATCCACTCGCCGGTGGGCTGGGCGTACTTGTCGTTGTTGTCGGAACGCAGGGTGAGCCACTGGATGCCGGTGGGCACTTCGTTGCCCTGGGCGTCCTTGGGCCGGTTCAGGCCCTTCAGGAAGTTGGACAGGCCCGAGAATTCGCTCTGTTCGCGCAGGCCCTTGACGGCCCAGACGCCATGGGCGGGCGTGCCGGCCAGAATGGCGTGGCTGACGCTGGCCTGGCCATCGCCGTTCTGGATGTAGTTGCGGATGGCGTTGCCGCCGCGGCCGCTGCCGATGAGGATGACCTTGTCGGTCTTGTCCCGGGCCTCGATGGCGGCGACTTCGGCTCTCAGGTAGGCCATGTAGTCGGCGCTGCTGCTGCGGCCGGCCTGGGGCTGGGTGTCGTCGTCACGCGCGTAGGGGTAGGGCAGATTCAGCGTGTGCAGCTTGGCGGTGGGCCAGCCATTGGACTCGAAGCGCCACAGCATGGTCTGCCAGCTGGCGGCGCTTTCGCCGTTGTCGTGCACGAACAGGATGGACGGGTGTGTATCGAGGGCTGCGGGCTTGATGATGTTGCAGCCTGCCAGCAGCAGGACGCCGAGACCCGCTGCTTGCAGGGTTCGGCGTTTCGGGGCTCGAAACTGGGGTTTCGATGACACGGTTTCCTCCGGATCGGGCATTCGTGTGATGCAGGGGCGCAGACCAGCACCTGCCGGTCCCGGCCGGCGGCGCTGCGGGCATTATGCCCGATCCCCTCGGGGGATACGGACAAGCCCTCGGAAAGGCGCTGAGCCGTCCTGGCAGCGCCATGCACTGGCGCGGCTGGGCGGCACGGATATCCGCCATTCCGGAGCGTGACTCCGGAATGGCCGGACCCGGCGGGTCTTTCCTTGGTGAAGATGATACGTTGGGCGCAGCCGACGGGCAGCGGCAGCGCCTGAATGGGCCGACAAGCGACTAGAATGGCGGGATGATCGATATTCAAACATTGCGCCGAGACGCCGCACAAGTGGAAAGTCGTCTCAAGACCCGCGGGTTCGTCTTTGACCGTGCCGGCTACGAGGCCCTGGAGGCCCGTCGCAAGGCGCTGCAGACGCGTGCCGAGGCGCTGCAGGCGCAGCGCAATGCGCTGTCCAAGCAGATTGGCCAGGCCAAGGGCAAGGGTGAGGATGCCAGTGCGCTGCTGGCCGAGGTCAACGCCGTGACGCAGGAGCAGGCCGGCATTCCGGCTGAGCTGGAGTCGGTGCAGGCATCGCTGGATGCGCTGCTGGCCAGCCTGCCCAACCTGCCGCACGAGTCGGTGCCAGTGGGCCGCAGCGAGGCCGACAACGTGGAGGTGCGCCGCTGGGGCACGCCGGCCACCTTCGACTTCGCGGTGAAGGACCACCTGGACGTGGGCGAGCCGCTGGGGCTGGACGCGGCCGCTGGGGCCAAGCTCTCGGGCGCACGGTTCACCGTGATGCGCGGTGGCGTGGCGCGCCTGCACCGGGCACTGGCCCAGTTCATGCTGGACATGCACACCACGCGGCACGGCTATACCGAGTGCTACACACCGTATCTGGTGAATGCTTCTGCACTGTTCGGCACCGGGCAGCTGCCCAAGTTCGAGGAAGACCTGTTCCGGGTGCAGAAACTGGGTGACCAGGGACCGGCGGCCGAAGCGAACGCCGGACAGGAGGCGTCGGGTCAGGCGGTGCCGGCCACGATGTACCTGATTCCGACCAGCGAGGTGTCGCTCACCAACCTGGTGGCGGGCGAGATCCTGCCGGGCGAGGCGCTGCCGCTGCGGCTGACGGCGCATACGCCGTGCTTCCGCTCCGAGGCAGGTTCGTATGGCCGTGACACGCGCGGGATGATCCGCCAGCACCAGTTCGACAAGGTGGAAATGGTGCAGGTGACGCGCCCCGAGGACTCCTACGCGACGCTGGAGTCGATGGTGGGCCATGCCGAAGCCATCCTGCAGGCGCTGGAGCTGCCGTACCGGGTGGTGGCCCTGTGCACGGGCGACATGGGCTTTTCGGCCGCCAAGACCTATGACCTGGAGGTGTGGCTGCCGGGGCAGTCGGCCTATCGGGAGATCTCGTCCATTTCCAATACCGAGGCCTTTCAGGCCCGGCGGATGCAGGCGCGCTTCCGCCCGGCCGATGCCGAGGGCAAGGGCGGCAAGGGCAAGGCGAAGCCCGAGCATGTGCACACGCTGAACGGTTCCGGCCTGGCCGTGGGCCGCACACTGGTGGCCGTGCTGGAAAACCACCAGCAGGCCGACGGTTCGGTGCGCATTCCGAAGGCGCTGCAGCCCTACATGGGCGGGGTGGACGTGCTGAAGCCCTGAGGCGCAGCATCATGGAAGCGGAAACGGCCCCATCAGGGGCCGTTTTCATGTTCTGGCAGAGAGGGTGTCCGCCTCCGTCGAACTTTTGACGATCCAAGACTATCTACGTGCAAGGGCTTCTAAGCACCGTGCATGAGGAAACAGCCCTGAGCCTGACAGCCCACCGACTGCGAGCCGTGGAAGTGCTGGCGCACCTCATGGAATCCGGCCCGCCCGCAACGCGATTGCAGGCCGTGCGCCTTGTGCTGGAAGCCACGGGCACACCCACCCCGCCCGCCGATGATGGACAGCACTTCCACGCCGTTCTAGCCCTACTGCAAGGAATCAAGCCGTGAACCTCACCCACGCCCCGCACCCAATCCGCAACCCCGCCGAAGACGAAGCAACGCACCTTCAACGATGGCGCGACTTCATGCGCCTGGGCAGCGAACAATGCGACGGCTACAGCGACGGCATCCGGGCCGCACTCATCAACATGGTTTGCCGACTGCTACCCCATGTGAAGGCCCGCGACTTGCTGACCTTCCCGGATCATCGCTTGTGGGGCCTGGGGCTCGCGGCTTACGAAGCCGACCCCGCCGTGTTGGACGCACTCCCGGACACGATCACGGCAGCACTCACGCGGGGCGAACGCATCGCCCTTGCCTGGGGCCTGAAGAAGAAGGCCCCGGCACTGCCCACGGGCAAAGACGCTATCGAACTCGGGGCCGCGATCTTTGGGCCGCTCATGGGCGAAGTGTTGCGGGACATCGCGTTTCCGCTGGCCCGCCGTGTGGCGACCGCCTAAGCCGTGCAACTGATTGCAGGCTGTTCCCTTACGCCTGCCCGCTGCATCGGGTGACGATCACCAAACGCCCTCAATCGATGGGGCACGCAAGACAAGTTTCTTGGGCTTGCCGTGACTGTCACCTAGGGCCAGTTCTTTCAAGGCCGCTGGGGGACGCCGGAACCAAGCAAGACAGACATTCGCTAGGTCAATCGAGCCCGCCGATTGGGCGTCAATCAGCGATTCAGCAAGCGCGGAATCATGCTCTAGGTAGAAGTCCCCGACCCGCTGTAGTTCGTTGATGTCGGACTTCCGTTCAGCCAATGGCTTCTGAAGCATCCAGCGCGGCAAGTCCAGCGGGTGCCCGTCTTCCTTGAAAGCCATGCCCATGATGGGGGCCATGAAGTCAATCAGCCACCCTTGGCACTCGACCCACGCATGAAACGCCTGCCCGTCACTTTCTGGCCCGTCACCCATGCGGCCATACATGGCGACGGTTGAGCTTTTCTCGTCAACCATCATCCCCATGAATCCGGCGCTGATCGTGGCGGGCAGCTTGTAATGCTCCCGAAGGATCAACGTCCCCGCGATGGTGAAGAGGATGCAGGCCCGATGCGTGCGGGCAACTTCGCTTGCCTCAAGAACGCTGTAGATGACCTGATAGATGCGCTGATAGTCAGGCAGCGCCAGAAGTGGGCGTGTTTTCATGCCACCACCTTACACGAGGCATGAGAGCAACATGCCCACCCCCCACCTGCAAACGGTTTGTGAAGGGTCAGCCCCGAGCCTCCCGGCCCGGTTCGTCCTCCGCCACACGCCACCGCCAGTAGCGGTCAGGCTTTACCCAGACGACCGTGGTTGCGGTCAGCTTGAGGAAGGCAGCAAGTACCGCCTTGCCGATGGCCTGATTGCCGTCCGCGTTCTCGACCAACAAGTCTTCCCGCTTGGCCCTAACGAGGTAGTCCACCACGTCATCTTGGTAGATGCAGCCGTCACGCTCGACCTGGGCGAGCATCCAAGCTGCCACTGTGTCGGGCGTCATCACGGGGCCTTGGTTTGAGGCGGCACCACTTCGAGAGAGTCGCTCGGAAACACGCCGTCTTCGAGCTTTTTCCCAGCAAACCACTGACACCGAAAGTTGAACGTAGGTTGCTTGTTGAGGTGGTGAAGAATGTGTTCCTTCACCGTCATGTCGGGGCCGCCCGACTTCAGCTTGACGATGGTGCCCACGGGGAAATCCGTACCCTTAGCCATTTCTTGTGCCTTTCTTGTTGACGGGAGACCGTCCCCCGACCCTTGGCACTGTGGGGGCTAACTGCGAAAGTTCAAGGGCTGAAGGCCCGTTGCCAGCACACCGCCCATGCACTTGATTGCAAGGGCCTACCACCTGGAGGCACCGTTTTCGGGATGGTAGAAAGGATGGTGTAACGGCCATCCTCCAAAGAAAAAACCCAAGTCAAATCAATGACTTGGGTTCAATTTTGGCGGAGAGGGTGGGATTCGAACCCACGGTACCGTTACCGGTACGCCTGATTTCGAGTCAGGTACATTCGACCACTCTGCCACCTCTCCGTGTCCTTGCGGTCAAGACACCGAATTATGCCAGAACTTGCCCGCATGTCAACGAGAAAGCCGGGGAAGGGTGGGCCGCTGTTGCAGCAGGGGCCGGGGGGCTCATGCGGTTGGCGCGGCCCGGGCGGGCTGGGGGCCGCTTGTGTGGCGTTGACCATACTCGGACAATAGCGGCATGCACGGATCTTTCTACATCGTTCTGATTGCGCTGGGCATCTCGCTGGCTCTGCGTCCCTGGCGGATGCTGCGGGGGGGCGCACTGCTGACCCCGGTGCTGGCAACGCTGGTGCTCCTGCCCTGGATGTGGGCGCTGCCGCGCCTGCACATTGCGCCGGTGCAGCTGCAATGGTCGGGGGCCTGTCTGGTGCTGCTGATGCTGGGCTGGCCGTTGGCCATTCCGGTGCTGTGCCTGGTCGGCGTGCTGTCGGGATGGTTCGTGCCGCAGCCGTGGCCAGACGTGTTCGACAGCATCCTGTGGCTGGGCGTGGCGCCGGCCACCTTTGCCATGCTGCTGGGGGCGCTGGTGCGCCGTCTGCTGGGCGAGCATCTGTTCGTCTACATTCTGGGCCGGGGCTTTCTCACGACGGTGATCTGCCTGTTCCTGAGCGGAGCGCTGGCGCAGTGGGCCGGCATGCGGCTGGGGCATGGCAGTGACGAATTCTCGTCCATGGTGGCGCGCTGGCTGCTGGCCTGGGGCGATGGCTTCTTTACCGGGATGTGGACAGCCATTTTCGTGGCGTTCAAGCCCAGCTGGCTGGCCACGTGGTCGGACCGGCTGTACTTGCGCCGTCCTCCACCGGATGCCGAGGCCGATGACCGTCCGGTGCCGCCGGCTCTCGATCTGGTTGAGCTGCACGAGAAGGACGAGGTGAAGGGCGCTTCCGATCGGCGGTGAGCCCCCCTCGACGCTCCCCTTGAGCGGCCTTGTGGCCCTGCTTTCGATGGTGTCCAACCAGCCGAGTGCGCGCCGAGGCATCGGGCAATCCGCCATCCGGCCTAGGCCCGTCATCCTCCCTGAACCCCTTCGCGCAGGTGCTTTGCCCTAGCCTTGCGGGGTGATCCATCCCGCATCCTTCATCCCCCGTCTGACGCTGCTGGCCGGCTGCCTGCTGGTGTCGGCCTGCGCGCTGGAGTTCTCCGGCTGGCTGCCGCCCGTGGGCTGGCTGCCGGGGTGGGCATTGCTGGGGGCGTTGCTGGTGCTGCCGGCGCGGTTGCGGCCGCTGGGCATGGGGGTGATGGTCAGTGCGGCGCTGGCGTTGTCCATCCATCAGGCGCTTCAGACACGGCTGGATCCGTCGCTGGAGGATGTGCCGCTGGTGGTGGAGGGCACGGTCAGCAGCCTGCCGTCGCGTCAGGGCTTTGGCGACCGGGTGCTGTTTGCAGTGCAGGCCTGCGGGCCTCTGGATGAGGCAGCATCCCTGCCTGGCTGTGAGGGGCTGGGACAGGTGTCGCTGTCTTGGGGCACGCCGAAGTCCGGGGCGCAGGATGATGGGGATGGGCCGTCCGCGGATGACGTGTGGCCCGAACCGGGCCAGCGCTGGCGGCTGCTGGTTAAGCTGCGCAGGCCGGTGGCTGCCGTGAATCCGGACGCTTTCGATACCGAACAGCGCATGCTGCAGCAGGGCATCGGGGCCGTGGGCAGGGTCGTGAAGCGGCAGCGCTTGCAGGATGAACCCGCCTGGCAGCAGGGCATGGCGGGGCTGATGCGCTGGGTCGAATCGGTGCGTGCGGTGTTGAGGCAGCATCTGGAGATGCTGCAGGCACGCATCGATCCGGCACGGGGACAGGATGAAGGGCGCTGGGCCCTGATGGGCATCGTCACGGGACTGTCGCTGGGGGATCAGGCTGCCATGGGAGCCGAGCAGTGGGGGCTGTTCAGTCGGACCGGCGTGAGCCACCTGATGGCGATTTCCGGCATGCATGTGACCTTGCTGGCCATGGTCGTGTCGGCGGGCTGCCTGGGGCTGCATCGCGCGCTGGCGCGGCGTGCGAGCGGACGGTGGCTGGCGTGGATGTCGCGCGTTCCGCGTCAGTGGCTGGTGCTGGTGCCTGGTGTGCTGACGGCCTTTGGCTACGCGCTGCTCTCGGGGTGGGGTGTGCCGTCGCAGCGGACCTGCTTCATGCTGCTGGCAGCTGCGGTGCTGAGTGTGGGAGGGCGCAGCCAGAATGCGGTGACGCCGGTGCTGCTGGCAGCGGCCGCCATCGTGGCGCTGGATCCGTGGTCGGTGGCGCAGGCGGGGTTCTGGCTTTCATTCTGTGCGGTGCTGGCGCTGGTCTGGTGTGCGCAGCAGCCGCTGGGCGGGGGGATGGAAGAAGGCGATACGCTCTCCGGGGCCCGATGGTGGCAGCAGGGCCGCGTGGGGCAATGGTGGGCGGCACTGCGTGACGGGGCCCGCAACCAGTGGGCGGCGACAGTGCTGCTCACGCCGCTGACGATTGCTTTCTTTTCCACCTGGTCGTTGATCGGTCCGGTGGCCAATGTGCTGGCCATTCCGTGGGTGGGGCTGGTGCTGACGCCGATGGCCATTGGGGTGATGCTGCTGGCACCGGTCTTTCCGTGGCTGGCCGGCTGGCTGCTGAAGGCGCTGTTGCTGCAGCTGGGCTGGCTGATGGCGTTTCTGCGCAGTCTGGATGCCTTGCCGCTGGCCAGTATCCAGCTGCCCCGGCCTGGGGTGTTCGCGCTGGGGTGTGCGCTGCTGGGGGCGGTGCTGATGCTGGCACCCGTGGGGCTGCGCCGCCCGAGGCTGGGTGTGCTGTGCCTGCTGCCGCTGCTGCTGGCCAGTCCACGTCATGCGCCGCCCGATGCGCTGGTGGTGACGGCACTCGACATTGGCCAGGGCAGCATGATTGTGGTGGAGCAGGGCGAGAAACGCCTGCTGTACGACACGGGGGCGTCTCGCCTTGGCGGGCGCAGCGCCATCGACGCGACCCTGGTGCCGTGGCTGAACAGCCGGGGGCTGAACGGGGTGGATGTGCTGGTGGTGTCGCATCTGGATGCGCACCATGCGGGCGGCGCAGCGCGTGCAATGGCGGCGTTGAATCCATCGGTGCTGCTGACGGCCATGGATCCGCGGCTGCTGGGCATGAGTGATTCGGCGGAGGGGCGATTCCAGGCCTGCCTGGCAGGTACCGTATTGCCGTGGGCCGATGGCGCTATCGAGGTGTTGCAGCCGCAGCAGATGGCCCATACGACGGAGGATGCACGCCAGGACCAGAACAGTTGCGTGATCCGGGTGCGCAGTTCGGCAGGCAGCGTGCTGCTGGCCGGCGACCTGCCGGCCCAGGCCGAGGCGGCGCTGGTGAAGGCGCAGGGGGATCGTCTGCCAGCGGACGTGCTGGTGGTTCCGCAGGAAGGCGGCCGCCAGGGAACGGGCAAGCACCTGCTGGAGGCTGTGCGGCCCGCGCTGGCGGTGGTGCAGACGACGCATCGCCAGCAGCATGGAAGGCCGGATGCCGCGCTGGTGGAACGTCTGGAGAACCAGGGCACACCGCTGTTGCGCACGGATCGGGATGGTGCGGTGCGCATCGTGCTGCGTCAGGGACAGGTGCCGCAGGTCACACGCAGCCGGATTGATGGTGCGCCCTACTGGAGGGTCCGGCTGGATGATGAGACTGACGGAACAGGCGACTGACCTAGGGATCCTCTGAACAAGTCCCCGCGGCCGTCGCATCCCCGTAACGGGCGCATGACTGCGTTGCCATTTGCTGTCAATAGCGCCGCTATTGACAGCAAATGTCGCCTTGTCCTGCATCCCGTTCCGTGGCGCGCCGGTTCGCGGGACTTATTCAGAGGATCCCTAGGGAAAATCCGGTCGTCTCCATGGTGCGTTCGGTACCTCGTGAGGGGCACGACGCAGGGCGGGGAATGGTAAGCTTCGGGCGCGCGCCCTTTTGGGGTGCTTACATTCTTCATCTGTACAGATGCGATCAAGGAGGAGCAATCACATGGAAATCAAGCGACTGGAACCCGGCAAGCGCATGTCCGAAGCGGTGGTGTACAACCACGTGGCCTATCTGGCTGGCCAGATCCCGGAAGATACCAGCAAGGGCCCGGCTGACCAGACCCGTCAGGTGCTGGCCTCCATCGACAGCGTGCTGGCCAAGCTGGGCAGCGACAAGAGCAAGCTGCTGAGCGCCACGGTCTACCTGTCCAATATCGGCAACTTTGCCGCCATGAACGAAGCCTGGGACGCCTGGGTGTCGCCCGGCAATCCGCCGGCACGCGCCACGGTCGAGGCGCGCCTGGCGTCGCCCGACATCCTGGTCGAGATCGTGGTGACGGCTGCGGTCTGATTCGTGACGGCCGCGGTCCGATGGCCCGGGTCGAATCGCCGGGACGACTGCGGCCCGACTTCAGGCGGGGGGCGCCGAGGTGGCCGCAGCGTGGGGAGAGCAGCGTGCGGAGACGTTTCTCAGATCTTCACGGGACGGCGGCCGCCGTTGAAGCGCTTCATCCAGTAGCGCTTGTCGATGGCCTCGACGCGCACGATGCTGCCTGACGAAGGGGCGTGCACGAAGCGCCCCCGGCCGATGTAGATGCCGACGTGCGAGTTGGGATGTCGGCCCGTCTGAAAGAACACCAGGTCGCCCGGAGCCAGATCGGCGCGGGCCACCTTCGTGCCTCGCATTCCCATCTCGCGGCTGGTGCGCGGCAGCTCGATGCCCAGCGCCTCGCGGTAGACGTGCTGGACCAGACCGCTGCAGTCGAAACCGTGGCGGGGGCTGGAACCGCCCCAGCGATAGGGCTTGCCTACCTGGGCCAGTGCTTCCTTCGTGACGTCGTTGGCAGCCCGCCGGGGCAGCGGTTCCGCCCGATGGCTGGCACACGCAGCCAGCAGCAACGGGCCACCGCCCAGCATCAGGGTGACCAGGCTGCGCAGCATCGTCCGGCGCGCCAAGGCGCCGGTGTGGTGGGGGGAAGGGGCTGTCCGGGACATCATGCGGCCAGTTTAGCGGGCATTTGCGGTACGATCCATCCGCCATGGCTGTCCTGCCGGTTTTTCCGGGCTGATGGTCGGCATACCTGATAGTCCGGTCGTGCAAGGCCGGCGTAGCCCGGTCCTTCTGCAAGGCCGGTGCGCTCGCCCCATTCGCCGATCCGCTGCGTGTCGGGAGGGGCACGATGAATCTGTTCGATCAGCGCGCGCTGCGCGACGGCGTCACCAAAGGCGAGGTGCTGGCCTGGGCCGGCTATGACTTTGCCAATTCCGGCTACACCACCGTGGTCACCACGGCGGTGTTCAGCGCCTATTTCGTGGGAGTGGTGGCCGGCAATGCCAGCTGGGCCACTTTCCTGTGGACCTTCATCCTGGGGCTTTCCAACCTGGCGGTGATGCTGACCATGCCCGCCATTGGCGCCCGGGTGGATGCCAGGGCCTCGCGCAAGGCGTGGCTGCTGTCGGTCACGCTGGTGTGCGTGGCCTGCGTGGTGGGGCTGTATTGGGTTCATGCAGGCGACATCCTGCCGGCGGTGCTGCTGATCATCGTCTCCAATTACTGCTACGCGCTGGGCGAGACCTTCTGTGCAGCCTATCTGCCGGAGCTGGCGCAGCCTGACGCGATGGGCCGCGTCTCGGGATGGGGCTGGAGCTTTGGCTACGTGGGCGGCATGCTGGCGCTGGGGGTCTCGCTGGCCTGGGTGAGTCATGTTCAGGCAGGCGGGGGCGATGCCGAAGCCTTTGTGCCCGGCACGATGCTGATCACGGCCATCATCTACCTGCTGGCGGCACTGCCGATGTTCCTTTTCGTGCGTGACCGGGCCGAGCCCTGCGTTCAGGACGCCGACAGCGCCGTGCTGTCCGTGTTCGACATCCGGACCTCCTGGCGGCGCGTCCGCGACTTCATCGACTTTCGCCGGCTGCTGCTGGTGGGCTTCTTCTTCAATGCCGGCGTGTTCGTGGTGATCTCGCTCACCGCCGTCTATGCCGAGCAGGTGATGCACTTCGAGCCGAAGCAGACCATGATGCTGTTCTTCGTGGTCAACATCGCGGCGGCTCTGGGGGCCTTCCTGTTTGGCTACCTGGAAGATCGTATCGGCCATCGGCGTGCACTGGGCCTCACACTGGTGGGCTGGATCGCCGTCGTGGCGCTGGCGGTGATGGCCGACAGCGACACGGTGTTCTGGGCGGCGGCCATGCTGGCCGGTCTTTGCATGGGTTCCAGCCAGTCGGCGGGCAGGGCGCTGGCTGGTGCCCTGGCACCCAGTCACCGGCTGGGCGAGTTCTATGGGCTGTGGGCCTTTGCCACCCGCAGTGCCGCCATTGTCGGGCCGCTGACCTATGGCATCATCAGCTGGGCCACCGAGGGTAACCATCGGGGGGCACTGCTGTTTACCGGCTGTTTCTTCGTGGCGGCGCTGGCGCTTCTGGCCTACGTGGACATCGCGCGGGGCGTGTGCCGGGCGCGTGCCGACGATGCCTCGGCCATCCATGCGGAGGCCTCGTCCTGACGGAAACAGGCAACCGGGCGCAGAGGTGGCATCATCCTGCTTGCCGTGCAGCCGTGCAGCCGTGCAGCCGTGCAGCCGTGCAGCCGTGCAGCCGTGCAGCCGTG
>ERZ772977.93-NODE-93-length-72351-cov-16.532422_pt1 | contig 72351 bp, 57 predicted proteins | sample MGYA00511131_ERZ772977 | MGnify/ENA primary metagenome ERZ772977 (study PRJEB29015, sample SAMEA2737935) | human oral metagenome | biome: human oral; feature: human-associated habitat; material: dental | place: China | collected 2151 ...
TTCTCATTTATAGGAGGGTGAAGGAGCTACGGCTACTTCGCCCTCTTTTTGTTTCCGCGCCCCACTCTTTACCCTCCACACACCTTGCCCCTTCCCTCTCCCACCTCCTACCTTCTTGCACACAACGCCTTGCCCTTTACCCATGCCACGCCTCCTAGCTCCCTGCACTCACCCATAGCCCTCCACCAGCGATCACAAGGACACCGACGGCAAGCAATTTCCTCTGCTGTCCGTTCCAGCCCTTGGCTTCTTGCCCAGCGATCCTCCTACTTCATTCTTTTGATGCTCTTATAAGCCCTGGCCTAAAGCCTGTTTATCTTTCCACGGCTTCCTTTGGGGAGCTAGGGAGGAAGCCTGCTTCATCTTTTCATCCTATCGGGCTATAAACACTGAGAGGAGGCGTGCATACGTATTCGGAGCGCTGATGGATGGGGAAAGTAGGAGTCTTCTTTTCCCTTCTGCTGTAGCCACCTATAGGAGCGGAGGGAGGAGAAGGGGAGAGGCTATGGTTTGCAGGGGGGCTCTCTTTGGATTCTCGGCTGGCTAATCTAGCCTACTTAGGGGGGCGATTTTCCCTTGTTCAGGAGGCGTAGAAAGAGGTGGCTAGGGGAAGGGGGAAAAGGGATCCACGGTAGGTCGTCGATGCGACCTACCGTGGGTCGCATCGACGACCTACAGTAGGTTTTTTCGGCGACCTACCGTAGGGTTGTTTTTGGGGGCGCTGAAGGGGAGCTTGCAGGTGGTTCGTAAAAGGGAGGACGTACTTAGGGAAAGGGAGCATTTGTCGGCGGGTAGAGAGCTGGGTGGTTTCTTCGCTCGTTTTGCCTCTTTGGGGAGAGGAGTAACGAGAGGGGGATTAGCAGAGGGAGTAGGCTGGGGCTAGTGGATCTAGAGTCAAAGAAGCAGTGTGTGCCCGAGGAAATAACCCTGGGGCACGCACTGCTTCTTAGTTTGTTGAAGGAGGGGGAAAAGAACGGATGCTGGGAGGCAGGGAAGAACTATACCTCGCTGGTGTGGGTACGCCTCTTCTTGTAGGAAGGCTAAGCGTCTTCTGATTGGAGAGCTAGGCCTCCTCTGATGAGAGGGCTAAGCACCTTCTGATTGGAGAGCTAGTCTTCCTCTAGCGGAGTACTAAGCGTCTTCTGGTGGAGGAGCTGGGCCTCTTTTGTCGGGAGGGCTAGGCGCCTTGGGGTCGGGGAGCTAGGCGTCTGGGGTGACGAGGGCCAGGATGCGACGGAGGGTGTTGAGGTTGCGTGTCGTGCAGGTGACCTCTAGGTGACGCTCCAGGGCATTATTGGTGAGGCGGGAGTTCTTGTAGGTGACGGGGGCATGGACGTAGAGGCATCGGTCGGAGAGATGCAGTGCTGCTTCTCCCCAAGACTTCTCAGCGAGGAGCTGAAGGCGCTGGGCATCGGGGCGCTCCATCGTCATCGTGAAGAAGACCCGGCTGGGATCAAGGTCGGAGGGGAAGGGGGAGGCGTCGATCCAGCTTTGGATCTCCTCGGGACGGAAGACCAGAGCAGCGATATCCGCTCCGTAGTGCTCGGCGAGGAGGTCGTGAATGCGCGTGCTTAGAGCCTCGGCGGAGAGCTCACTGCGAAGGAGGATGTTCCCGCTCTGGATATAGGTGCGGACGGCTTCGAAGCCGGCTTCTTCGAGGTGCTGGCGCAGGATCGCCATCTTCGGTATGCTGTTCTTCCCGCTGGGCATGACGCCTCGGAGGAGGATGATTTGCTCTTGTTTCATTGTTTGAAGGGGCTATGAAAGGGGCTTCGTGAGCCCCGTGGAGGCGCAAAGATAGTCCTTTCTCGGGGGAGGAAACGTCATTGCTTCCTTGCGGTGGAAGATGAAGCTAACTAGGTGAAAGTGTTGCTGAGGGGTGTCATTCTTGCTAGCTAAGAGGAGGCTTCTTTGCTTTGCCTTAGTCGCCTTATACTCAGGTAGCCTCGCCCTTGCCAAGCTAAGGACTTAGCTCCAGTCTCCGGGGCTATCGGTCTCGGGGCGGTTAGGGACTTATTGGGAAGGAAAAGGTTCTATTCTGAAGAAGGCGGTTGTTGTGTCTCTTTGGCGGGAGAAGGGGCGGGCTTAGAAGGGAGGCTATAGTGCCGTAGTCGAGGTAGCCGTAGTCCTTCATCGGAGGCACCAGTAGCGCCTCTCGGGTGGCAACAGTAGTACCTCTTCGGAGGTAGCAGTAGTGCTTCGGAGGGGCAAGAAGAGGAGGCTTGAAGAGAGGGAGAGGAGAAGCCTTCGGACAGCAAAAGGGCTGAGGCGGGAAGGGATTCAGTGGGGCGACTTAGGCAGGATCTTTGCTCGGGGTAGGGAGGGGCTAAAGGCTTCGGTGTGGGAGCTGTGGGGGGATGATTTTTCATTTCTTCGTACCTTTGCGCCCCAGCGAAAGGCGGGATATTTCTCTGCCAGCACGCTCGCTTGTATGTCTTGAGCTCGCAGTCCGAGACCTTACGGACGCTCTTCGTCTCCCACTTGGTACATTGGTGCTGTGGGGACGCTTCACTTTCCTCTCCTCCTGGGTCGAGCTCGCAGGAGTCCACTTATTCACTCGAGTAAAATTATTTGATGAAGACTAAGAAGATATTCCTCTTCGCCCTATTCCTCGGCTTCGGGCTGGCGGTGGGCTGTAAGTCCGGGAACGATACTCCTCGGGTCACGCCTACTCCAGAAAATCCCCAGAAGCCCAACGACCCCCAGAATCCTCAGCAACCTGAGAACCCTCAGAAGCCAGACGAACCGAAGCAACCCGAAGATCCTCAGAAGCCCGGGGATCCCACCCCGCCTGCTAATCCACCGAAGCCCTCGGACTACAGCATGGCTAAGCGTATGGTCGTCACTCCCATTGTGAGTAAGATAAAGGAGCTCCTTAGCACGCTCAAGATCGAGGAGTTTGCTTGGGGCAAGGAGAAGGATGCTATTAAGCTCGCTGACCTCCTTCCCTTTGTGACCTTCTCCTCTTCTGAGCAGGGAGGTCAGCCTTACACCCTCACCGCTGAAGATCTGAAGCTCCTAGAGCTAGTGGACATGAAGTACGAGGAGGGCGCTCATGGTAGCGATGCCCTTGCTTTCAAGGTACGCTACAAGGGGATCCCGGGTTCGGACTTCCTCCGCATCCCCATCTCCCGTCGGGAGTACTTCCTGGAGAAGTTCCCCGTGGATGAGGCTTTCGCCTCTAAGTACTACCTCGGGGGAATGGTGCGTCAGTTCGGGGTCTACTCGGGAGAGTTCCTGAAGAGCTATGATCGGACGAAGTATGCCGTAGTACTCTCAGAGCCTCGTGCCGACCACTCGAGGAATAGCCTCACCTTCAGAGGAACGGTGAACCTTCCCCGCTATAATAAGGAGGATCTCTTCACGCTCGACTTCGAAGTCAAAGGCTTCAAGCCCCTGTCTTCCCTGAAGGGCAAGCTTACCTTTGCTACTAGTATCGACCTCAATGAATGGATGAGCGGGCGACTGAAGAAGCTGAAGCAGGTCGATGACGCTACTATCCTGAGTACGCTCCAGTCCAACCCTAGAAGCTGGCTCAAGCTAGCTAGCCCAGGCATCCGACTCTCCGGTACGCAGCTAGCTGAACTGGTATGGGCTCGAGATGGGCAGGACCTCGTGGGGGTGGCCTCTGGCGGGCTTGATAGTCGTGATGTGTACCTACAGAATGTTCGCTTCAAGGTGAAGTCTGCCCACTACGATAAGGTCGCTGCTACCGTGACGATCGAACTCGAACTGACGGGGGCCAATGAGCAGGTCTTCGACGGAGGGACGACTACGCTCCTCGTTCGCTCGGTACACCTCTAGCTCCTACCCTCCTTATATCTAAAATGACAGCGCCCCGACAAGCCTAGGCTTGTCGGGGCGCTGTCGCTTGGGGGAGGCACTTGGCACTAGAGCGAGTAGCTCAGTGTCACGAGTGCGTTGGTGGGTTCGTTGGGGAAGAGCTGAGTCCCGTTCAGTACCGAGGTGTAGTTCTTAGCGTTGAGGACGTTGCGTACCTGTAGGGCTACGGCGAAGCCGGCAGGCAGGCGGTAGCTAGCGCCGAGGTCCAGCTGCGTGTAGGCAGGGAAGCTTAGTTCCTGACCTACGTTGTAGTACATCGCATCACGGTAGCTGAGACTGTAGTTCAGCGAGAGATTGCGGAGTGCTCCACGCTGGAAGTCATAGTGCCCGTAGGTGAAGAACTGCTTGCGAGGCACCCAGCTCATAGGCGTACCTTCACGGAGGTTCAGTAGCTTAGTTACGGGACCTTCCTTAGCATCAGCTACGTGGATATCCGTGTAGCTATATCCAGCTACGAGCTCAAGGCCACGGAGGGGACGGATAGTCAGGTCGGTCTCGAAGCCATTACCCTCGGTAGCACCTACCTGCGCTCTGACGCTGTAGCGCTTGGGCTTGCCGTTCTCCTCTTCCGTTACTGTGGTGCGAGCGATCTCGTTGTTGCGACGGATGTGGTAGGCAGAGAGGTTGAGCTGTAGGATATTGGAGAGCGTGTACTTCGTACCTACTTCGAACTGGTAGCCCGACTGAGGATCGAAGTAAGTACCGCCACGGCGCTCCGTGATCAGATTGCCATCCTTGTCGTAGAAGCGCTCACGGTTCTTGTCGAGGCTGGTAGTCTTGTCGGGGATATAGAAGCTCCCTAGGGACGAGTAGAAGGAGAGTGCTTCTGTGGGCTGATAGACGAGACCGAGACGGTAGCTGATCGCCCCGTCAGAGCTCTTCTCATAAGCATCACGAGCTAGATCATCGTAGCTGTGCTTGCCGTCCTTGATCGCAAGATCAGAGGTGTGGCGGTAGCTGTAGTGGTCGTAGCGGATCGCTGCCATCGCCTTGATCTGCTCCGAGAGCTCGAAGACATTGGAGAGGGCGAAGCCGTGCACCCAGACTTGCTGTGGATTGGCTTTGGAGAACTTAGTCTTAGCGTGACCGTTGAAGCTGGGGTTGTAGGTCGTATTCTGTGAGTAGGTGAGGGGCTCGCCATCCGCATCGAAGGTACGGCCATCGGCCTGCACATCGGGGCCGTTGTAGCCCGTATAGGTGGTACGATTGAGCAGGGTCGTGCTGTAGGCGAAGCGCAGGTTGTTCTTCACAGCTCCGAGGTAGAAGTTCCCCGAGAGATCGAGGGTGTTCTGTAGCGTCTTGGCTATGTGCTCGAAGCGGAGTGGGAAGGTGAACTGGACGTGATCTAGGTCGTAGTACTTTCTCTTCCCTGTTGCATCCTCCGTGTAGGCTCCGTAGTTAGGGCCAGGGTTAGGACTCGTAGGATAGGAGAGCTCCTCCGTGCTGAAGTAGTCGATATCGTCATAGGCATAGGAGAGGTAGTCCGAGAGCTTCCACGAAGGGGAGAGCGAGAGGGTGTACTTGAGGCTACCGTTGTAGGCACGGTTGTACATAGCATCGGAGGCATCATTGTAGCGCCAGTGACGCTTGAGGCCTGGGAGCATCTCGCCCTTCTTGAGGAAGAGCTTGCCATCACTCACTCGATACATGTCATCATCCATGACGGGAGCAAGCCCAGCGTCGGTGCCATAGAAGTCATTGCGACCTTCTAGACGAAGTACTAGGCTGTGGATACCCTTCGTATAGCTGAGGGAAGCGAAGAGGGAGCGGTTCTTGTCATTCGTCGAGCGCCACTGCTTACCCCCAGAGAGGAAGCCTCCAGCGTAGAAGTTCAGACCATCGGCGATCTTCCCCCCTACCTGTGCCCCGAGGTCGAAGTAGCCTAGGCTACCCCCACGGACGTGTGCCCCGAGGGTGAACTTCTCCTCTGGTACTCGGCGGGTGATATTGACGACACCACCGGTAGCAGCGTAGCCGTAGAGGACAGAGGCAGGGCCTTTGAGCACCTCGATGCTCTCGACATTGTAGAGGTCGCCCAGAGGGTACGAGTTGATCGTGGAGCGTTCGTCACGTACCCCATCGACCATGTAGATCGTGTTGTAGAAGCCACGGACGGATACCTCACGGAAGGCTCCGTAGCTGGACTTCATCTGCACGGCAGGTACGAAGCGCATAGCATCGGTGACCTGAGTGATGGCACGCGCTGAGAGCATAGAGCCAGAGAGGTTGCTAATGGTCAGGGGAAGCTTCTTAGCGGGGACACCAAGCGGGTTAACCCCGATCTCGTGACGCAGACGAGCTGTCACCGAGACACTGTCGATGTGGTGCAGCGTGTCTGCAGAAGATGTACGCTGGGCATACGCTCCCGTCGAGACGAGGCATAGGACACCCAGCAATGAGACTGTAATAGTCTTCATAGGTGATCTTTATTAAAAATGAATTAAGAGGTATAAATGAGGTTTTGGAGTGGCTTCAGGCTGTCGAACGAGGAACTTCTGATATTGTCCTCTGGCCTTTTGCCAGTGCAAAGGTAGGGTTTTCTCTTCATTCCTTGTTCTTTAGATATGGGGGAGCTCCTTCGGAGAAGCTGGTAGCGCCTCCTCAGAAGCGCTGCTTCTACCTCCGAAGAGGCGCTACTAGCGCCACCTGAGAGGTACTATTGGTGCCTCAAGGGAGGTAATAGTAGTGCCTCCTAGGCCTTGCAAGGCTTGGGTGAAAAGACCTTGCCCAGAAGAGAGTAGGGTAGTGGACTTAGCCCCTCAGCTTGGGCGAAGGTCGTGCCTCTGAGGCACAGCTGTGCTCCCCCTAGGGTCTTGCCCTTGGAGCTCGTAGGGTAGGAAGAGGGGGTCGGGGAGGAAGGAAACAGCCCCAGCTCGAAAGGAGGAAGAGCTGGGGCTGTGCAATCCATGTGTATTTGTCCGGTATCGGCTGTCGGGAGCCTGTCGATTCGAGGCTACGATAAGATTGCTTCGAATTGGTATAGCAAAGGTGGGAAGATTTTAATGCAAAAGCAAGCGAATGAGCACTGCAGCGAAAGTTTAATCTATATTCACAACTCGGCGGGGCGAAAGTAGCGAATAGGGGGTCTTTACGGGTAAAATCCTCCCTTATTTTAACTGTTTTTATCGATTAAGTACTGTGTCGCCTGAGGAGAAGGGGCCCTATAATTAAGAAGATATTTAACGAAGGTCTTGAGTTGACTTGCTTTGCCCGCCGAGGAGGAGGCGCTAGGGGGCGGATGCTCCATTGTTCGCAGAGATTGCGGTATATTTGCCCAAGAGAAAACCAAGAAGCATGAACCTACAGCAACTCGAATATATCCAGGCGCTCGATAAGTTTCGTCACTTTGGGCGTGCCGCCGACTACTGTGATGTCACCCAGCCGACACTGAGTACGATGATCCAGAAGCTCGAGGAGGAGCTGGGGGTGAAGATCTTCGATCGTAGCCATCAGCCGATCATACCGACAGCTGTGGGGCGCCGTATCCTCGACCAGGCAGCAGTGATACTCCTACAGATGGCGCAGGTCAAGGAAGTCATCCGCGAAGAGACTGAGACGCTCACGGGGAAGGTACGCCTCGGCGTCTTGCCTACCGTCGCTCCCTATCTTCTACCGAGAGTCCTACCCCTGATCAAGAAGCACCTGCCCGAGCTGAAGGTCACCATCACTGAGCTGAAGACGAGCGAATGTGTCTCGGCCCTACTCTCTGGGGAGATAGACATCGCTCTCATCGCCTCTGCCTCCACGTCGGACCAGCTGGTGGATCACCCCCTCTTCTACGAGGAGTTCCTAGGCTATGTGCCTCGTCAGTCGGAGCTCTTCGCCGAGGAGCATATCCGCTCGTCAGAGGTAGGGAAGCACCAGCTTTGGCTCTTGGACGAGGGGCACTGCTTCAGGGATCAGTTGGTGAAGTTTTGCCATCTGAAGAATGCCCCTCACCAGCGCTTCAGCTATAGTCGAGGTAGTCTGGAGACCTTCATGCACTTCGTAGAGCAGGGCAATGGGATCACGTTCGTCCCCGAGCTCGTCATCGATACCCTTAGCCCCGACCGCCGAGAGCTCGTCCGCTCCTTTGCCCTACCTCGCCCGACCCGCTGTATCACGCTCATCCACCACCAGGAGTACGTACGTCATGCCCTGGTGGAGCGCTTAGGCGAAGTCGTACGTGCCTCTGTCCCCAAGGAGATGCTTCGCCTACGTCCGGGGCAGGATCTCGTCTAGTCCGCCCCTCCCTTCACCCCGCTCCGCCCCCATCCAGCCCAGAGGGAGCGAGGCGAAGACCACTACTCTATCCCTTCGCCGTCCCCAGTAGGGACGGCTCTACACCTTTAGCCTACCTCTCTGTATGAAAGCCTTGAAATTCATCCCCTTAGCTCTGCTCTTCGTGGGCACGAGCCTTCTGGTCGCCTCCTGTAATTCCAAGGGTCGAGAAGTGCCCACGCCTCCCAATCCAGGAGGAGGGCAACTGAATAAGATCGAACGTATCGAGATCACTAAGACCAAGGGCGGGCGCCCGTTCCTGACGATCATTGAGACCTTTGACCGAGCTCACCGACGCCTCAGTCTCGTCCACGACCAACCGAAGCAGGATGGTACCCCGGGCAGTGAGATCATCTATCAGGAGACCTATAGCTACGACGCCTCGGGACATCTGATCGAGCAGAAGATCTACGACCTAGGTGCCAAGCAGGCTCCCCTGGTGACGAAGTTCGGCTACAAGCGTGACGCCCTCACCCACGAGCAGGTCTTCCTCCGAGGAAGTGACCAGCTCGACTATGAGATCGAGTACAGCTACGACCAGGATCGTATCTCTGGTGGGACGAAGACCGTCTACACAGGCTCGGGAGTGGCTCCCCAGCAGCGCCGTCTCCTCTATAGCTATGCAGGTCCTCGCCTCTTGATCAAGGAGGAGATAGCCACGACCCACCAGATCGCCCAGGCCACCGAGCGTGTCTACGATCCTCTGGACCGCCTGATCCAGGAGAGCCGAGCTGACTATGGGAGCCTCGAGGGAGAATATGGCCTCCTTCGCCGTTGGGTCCATTCATTCAGCTACGGTATCCTAGGTGCTCCCATCCTAGAGGACAAGCGAGTCTATCAGGGCAGAGCGCAGACACTCCTCAGTTCGGAGAAGAGCGTCGTCACCTATTCTACTGAAGGGATGACGCCCGAAGGCTGGCCAACACGTGCTCGTGAAGAGCGTACCGTCCTGGTCGGAGGTAAGTCACCTATCGAGACCTATAGCTGGACGATCGAGTACACTCGCTTCAAGTAAATCCCCCTTGTGACGGGGGCTAGCTCCCCCCTTCGACACCCTGTCTGATCCATCTGTGCCCTAGGCCCGAGTCAAGAGCGACTCGCTGGGGGTACAGGTGGGTTTTCTTTGCTCCTTCCCCGCCGGAAGTGAGGGGGCGGGGGAAGGGGCCTTTCCCTTCGTTCCTCCCCCTTGCTTTTGCTCGCCGTGGAGAAGGACTACGGAGCACCCTCGGGGAAACCTACTGTAGGTCGCACTTGCGACCCACGGTAGGTCGTCACGACGACCTACGGTAGGTCGTTTCGGCGACCTACCGTAGATCCCTTTTTGACCCCTTCGTCGAGATCTCCGGGACGGGCTTGGGAGTCGGATGCCTTCACTTGGGGCTTCTACACAGGGTTTCTTCGTCGTGATCCCCCCTCTTTTCCGTATCTTTGCCCTCGTATAATATTGGTGTATAGACGATCTACATGAAGCCTGAGTTAGACGACGAACTAGAGACGACCCTCCCCCCTTCCCCCGACGAACACTCCGCCGAGAGCGAAGTCGAGGATCCCGAGCCTCCAGCCTATCAGCCTGCTGAGGGCCTGCCCTATCGCCCCGAGCTAAGCAATCTCTCGAAGATGTACCAGACGTGGTTCCTCGACTACGCCTCCTACGTCATCCTCGAGCGAGCCGTACCGCATATCGATGACGGGCTCAAGCCTGTACAGCGCCGTATCCTGTATAACCTCAAGCGGATGGATAGTGGCAAGCTCATCAAGGTGGCTAATATCGTCGGCGAGACCATGAAGTACCACCCGCACGGCGATGCCTCGATCAACGATGCTCTGGTACAGCTCGGACAGAAAGGCTTCCTCATAGACACACAGGGGAACTGGGGGAATATCCTCACCGGAGACCCTGCTGCTGCAGGCCGATATATCGAGGCTAAGCTCTCAGCCTTCGCCCTAGAGGCTGTCTATAGCGACCGAGTGACGCCGTGGAAGAAGACCTACGACGGCACGACGGATGAGCCTATAGCTCTGCCGGTGAAGTTCCCCCTGCTCCTGGCTCAGGGGGCCGAGGGGATCGCTGTCGGACTCTCCTCCAAGATCCTATCCCATAACTTCGTGGAGCTGGCAGACGCCGCCTGCGCTTATCTCCGAGGGGAGGAATTTACCCTTTACCCCGACTTCCCCACAGGTGGCCTCATCGACGTATCGCGCTACAATGACGGCGAGCGTGGGGGAAGCCTCAAGTCTCGCGCTAAGATCGACAAGATCGACTCGAAGACCCTAAGCATCTCTGAGCTCCCTGCAGGCAAGACGACCACCACGCTCATTGAATCGATACTCAAGGCCGTGGAGAAGGGGAAGATCCGCATTCGTCGGGTCGACGACATGACGGCTGCCACGACGGACATCCGCCTGACCTTAGCCTCGGGAGTCTCCTCGGACAAGGCGATCGACGCCCTCTACGCCTTCACTGACTGTGAGGTGAGTATCTCCCCGAACTGCTGCGTCATCTACCAGGAGAAGCCCCTCTTCACCACCGTCAGCGAGCTCCTACGCTACAGCGTGGAGCGCACCAAGTACCTCTTCGGCGAAGAGCTGAAGATCCTACTCTCGGAGAAGGAGGAGCAGTACCTCGGAGCTTCGCTGGAGCGTATCTTCATCGAAGAGCGGATCTATAAGGATAAGGCCTTCGAAGAAGCGAAGGACGAGACCACTGCTCTTGCCCATATCGCTAAGCGCATCGAGCCCTTTGCAGACCAGTTCCTCCGCCCTGTGACTACGGAGGATCTGAAGCGACTGCTGGAGCTACGTATGGCACGTATCCTCCGCTTCAACCTCCCCAAGCACGAGGCGGCTCTCCTGCAGATCGAGCAGGATATCGCTCAGCTTCGCCACGACCTGAACCACCTAGTCGACTATACCATTCGCTGGTATGAGCACCTAGTCCAGCGCTATGGATCTGCCTTCCCTCGCCGGACGAAGATCATGAACTTCGGCACCATCGAGGTAACCAAGGTAGCCGAGCTCGACGCTAAGCTTTACATCAATAGAGAGGAGGGTTTCTTCGGCACAGCACTCAAGGATGCGGAGTTCGTCTGCAACTGCTCTAGCCTCGATGAGGTCATCGTCTTCTTCCGCTCAGGTAAGTACTTCGTCGGGAAAGTCGAGGATAAGCGCTTCTATGGCAATGAGGAGGTCATCTACATCAACCGCTATCAGCGCAACGACGAACGTACCATCTACAACGTCGTCTACCGTGATGGTAAGGCAGGCTCTGTCTACGCTAAACGCTTCAACGTACTCTCGATCATCCGTGACCGTATCTATGATCTGACGCGTGGGAAGGATGGGTCGCGTGTCCTCTACTTCTCGGCTAATGGTAACGGCGAGGCAGAGAAGGTCTCGATCAAACTCAAGATCAGGAATGCCCGGCAGAGACTCTTCCAGTTCGAGAAGGACTTCTCAGAGGTGCCGATCAAGAGCCGTAGCTCTGTGGGCTTCTTAGTCACTAAGGCTGAGGTCCATTCAGTCAGTCTCTTGTCGAAGGGATATTCTACGCTTGGTGGTCGGGATGTGTGGTTCGATAGGGATGTCCTCCGCCTGAACTACAACGAGCAAGGGCAGTACCTAGGCTCCTTCCATGCACGAGACCGTATCCTCGTCATCCTCGACTCTGGCGAGTGCTACACCACCGACTTTAGCGACTCCATTCATATAGAGGAGAACCTCCTACGCATCGAGAAGAACGACTCCCGGAAGATCTGGACTGCGGTCTATTACGACGCCGATCAGAAGTACCATTACATCAAGCGCTTCAGCGTCGAGGAGGACCAGAAGCGGGAGAACATCCTCGGGGATAATCCCAAGAACGAACTTCTGCTCCTGACCGACACGTACTACCCACGCCTCCTCATCGGACGCAAGGAGAAGGACGGGGAGCTACGTACCGTGGAGATCGATGTCGAAGAGTTTGCCCTCGTCAAGAGTATCCGTGCTCGTGGCAAGCGCATCGCTCCCTATCTCATCGACCAAGTAGAAGAGCTCCCTCCGCTCAAGGAGTCCCCTATCTTCGAAGAAGTCTCTGAGGAGCCCCACGGGGACGAACCAGAGGAAGAGGTCGACCTCTTCTCCAGCTCTTCGGACGAAGCTCCTACAGAATAACCCTTAGCTACTACCTAGATATGAAGAGAACCGCCCACTATAGCCGAGCCCTTGTGCTCCTCGGTGCGCTCCTCCTACCGCTCCTCGCTCTAGAGCCCCTAGAGGCGCAGAGCTATGAGGGGGATAGCCTCCGTGGGGGATCGCAGGCGACGAGCATCCTTACCGTCCCCGAGCCACAGAGCCGGATGAGTAATGTCACTAGCCACAGCCAGTACCTCGGTATCGGGGGGATGCGCCTAGGCAATACCTACCTCACCCCGCTGAACTACGGGGGCAGAGTCTACAGCTATCTCTCGGAGACCTCTCGTCTAGGATATAAGAGTCTCAAGGAAGGGACCGAGGCGAAGGGCTCCCTCTTTGCCTATACCCCCCGCACGACGGATCCCCGCTGGCTGAAGCATACCCTCTTAGGGGTCGACCTGGCTCTCACGCTCAATCCCGCTGGCAATGCTACGATCTATAGCCTCGGCCTGCGCTATGACTGGGGCTATCTACGTCGGGTGATGGAGGGGAAGGCTGGACGGCTGTATCTAGGTGGAAGTCTCGTAGGCTTTGGGGGCGTCGCCTACAGTACACGCAACGGGAACAACCCTGTCGCTCTGGATGCTGCCCTCTCTGTAGGGCTCTCCGCTCTATATAGCTATCGCCTAGGGACGGAGCGCTTCCCTCTGCTCCTGAAGACCTATGCGCATACCGACCTCCTAGGGCTGTCCTTTGCCCAAGAGTTCGGTGAGAGCTTCTTCGAACTCTATTACTACAGCAAGCCCTCCCGCCGTATATCGCTGACGCATCCCTTCTCAAGTCCCGAGCTCTACCTACTGTCGACGCTAGATGTACCCCTCTTGGACTACCTGACGCTCTCTGTAGGCTATCGCTGGGACTACCGCCGTACGGAGCTCCATCAGATCAGGGCTTATCGCCATCAGCATAGTCTACTCGTCGGGGTGACGACCCACCTCCTTCCCCTTCAGGGACGTCGTACAGCCTCCAAGTATTCATCCCTAGTCCCCTTCTAGCCCATGAAGCGCTGTATCTCTATACTTTGCACCCTCCTTGCCTCCCTCTTCCTTGTATCCTGCTCGACGGAGAAGGAGTTTACTGCCGATCCGTACGCCAACTATGATGCCCTCTGGCAGATACTAGACCGTAACTACTGTTACTTCGATCTCAAGCTCCCCGAAGGCACGACATGGCGGGATCTCTACCACAAGCACCGCAAGGACCTTCGCCCCAAGATGACGACCGATTCCCTCTTCCTCATCATGACGGAGCTACTGGCGGAACTCAGGGATGGACACGTGAACCTCTCCTCGACCTTCAACCTAAGTCGCTACTGGAAGTGGCGCACCGAAGGGCCTCGTACCTTCGATGCAGAGCTGGTGGAGCGCTACCTAGGTGAAGACTACAAGATCGCTGGAGCGCTGGCCTACAAGGCGCTGGACTACCCTGACGAAGGGAAGCGGGAGATCCCGCTGGGGTACATACGTGTAGCGTCGTTCAACTCGGGCCTCTCCGATGGCAATGTCTCGGCAGCGCTCAATCGACTGCGTGACTGTGACGGCCTCATCCTCGACCTGAGAGCCAATGGCGGAGGACAGGTGTCTAGCTCCGAACTCCTGGCTCGGCACTTCATCGACAAGCGCAGGCACGTCGGCTATATGTCCCACAAGACGGGCCCAGGACACAATGACTTTTCCCGTCAGATCCCCATCTATCTCGACCCTCTGACACGGGGTACGATCTGGCTCAAGCCTGTATTCGTCTTAGTCAATCAGGGCGTATATAGCGCAGCTAATGACTTCGTGCTACGACTCAAAGGGCTACCTCACGTCCGGATCATCGGCGTGAAGACGGGTGGGGGCGCAGGCCTACCGATGTCGTCAGAGCTCCCCAATGGCTGGGGAATACGCTTCTCTGCATCTCGCACCTACGATACAGCGGGGAAGGACGTAGAGTTCGGTATCGAGCCCGATATCAAGGTCGAGGGCGAACTGAAGCGCACCGACGAGAAGGACCTCTTCATCGACGCCTCGGCACGCCTCCTGACGGTCTGGATCAAGGCGATCAAGAAGCACCTCAAGAAGTAGCCCGCTTCTACCTAAGACAAAAAGAGCATCCCCCACAGCGATACACTCCGTATCACTGTGGGGGATGCTCTTTGTCGTAGGGCTAAGCCCTCAGATGCTTAGAAGCGGAAACCGAGGGAGACCGATGCACGGATCCAAGCCCAAGGCGTAGAGACGCTGTTGAGCGATACCTTCTTGCCAGCCTTGTCGAGGTTGATGTCCTGAGCTCCGAGCTTGACCGCAGGGATGTCCGAGATGTTGTCACTGAGTTCCTTACGAAGGTTCTCTAGTTCCTTGTCGGTGAGCCCTGTAGCTGCGGAGTAGTCACCCGAGAGGGTCAGCTTACCACGACCAGCGTGCATGCCGAGGATGTTCCAGTCGAGGACGATGTTCTTATTGCGACCGAAGAGCCACTGAGCACCGAGACCGATACCGAAGGAGTTCGTCTTGAAGTCCCCAGAGAGTACGACACCGACGGGCTTAGCGGTAGCTGCACCGTTGTCACGTACATCGAGGTTGAAGGTGTAGCCAGAGAGGTTGTAGCTCTGATAACGGTAGTAAGCCATCAGGTAGAAGCCGTGGCCGTAACCACCGCCCGTGTACCAGCGGACTTCGGGGGTGAAGTCGAAGCTCTTCAGTCTCAGAGCACCGAGGTTCGTCTCACCACCTACAGCCTTCTCGAGGGTCGAGACGAGGGGAAGGGAGCTCTTAGGCATCGTAGAGATACCGAGCTGGAAGCTGAGGCCCTTGGAGAGGATACGTTCGGCAGAGAAGCTGTACGTCTTCAGTGCAGGGCTGGTGATGTTTGCCTTGACGATCGTCTTACCATCTAGCAGAGCGCCGTGCTCAGGAGTGAACTGAGGGGTCTGAGCTGCCAGGGTACCACTGAGGGCGAGGCCTAGCATGAGCGTAGAAATTTTCTTCATATACATGTTCAGTTTTTAGGTGTTCAACGACGCAAAGATAATTTAATATCTTTATTTTCTGTCAATATACCAATTTATAGCCTCATTACTCCTGTCTATGGCTTCGGTTTTCGGTCACTTTGGGAGGGGAAAATACGGGGGTATTGGATCCGTCCTTGGGAAGGTCTGTTTAGCGACCTACGGTAGGTCGCATCGACGACCTACCGTGGGTCGTCTTCACGACCTACAGTAGGTTTTTTTGACGATCTACCGTAGGTCGTTTTTTGCCCCCTCCAGAAGCCTTTATTTATGCGCCTTTGGAGTGGGGGCTGAGGGCTCATCGTGACCGAGCTTTTTGATAGGTGCTTGTTCCTCCCCTTTCGGCGTAATTCCTTATTTTTGTAAAGGAGACTTCTCCACACAAAATACCTGCTTATTCGAACCAAAATGAACTTCGAGGAAATAGTAAAGCACCGCCGTGCTATCCGCTACTATGATCCCGAGAAGCCTCTAGATACTGCTCGTGTCGAGCACTGCCTTCGTCTAGCTTCTCTTGCCCCTACGAGCTCCAACCTTCAGCTCTGGGAGTGCTACCATATCACCGACCCCGCTGTCATCGCTTCTCTTGCCCCCGCCTGCTTCTCGCAGACGGCGGTCACCACTGCCCAGCAGTTGGTGGTCTTCGTCACGAAGCCCTATCTCTGGCGCCAGCGTACCCACGAGCTCATCGAGCTCTATCGAGCCGATACCCGCAAGCATCACCCCGAGGACAAGTGGGCGAAGTACGACAAACTCCGTGCTGACTACCTGCTCAAGGTCATCCCCTTCACCTACAGCCGTGGTCTAGGCCTCTGGGGGCTGATCCGCAAGGGGCTCGTGCAGATCGCAGGGCTCTTCCGCCCCGTGCCTCGACAGATGAGCGAAGGCGATCTCACCGCTATCCAGCACAAGAGCTGTGCGCTGGTGGCGCAGACCTTCATGCTCGCCATGAGTAGCGAGGGCTATGATACCTGTCCGCTGGAGGGTATCGATACGCTACGGGTGCGTCGCCTGCTGGGTCTGCCCCGAGGGACTAAGATCAATATGATCGTCTCCTGCGGTATCCGTGATGATCGTCGCCCCGTGGGGGATCGCATCCGTGTCCCCTTCGAGAGCCAGTATCACCGCATCGGGGAGTAGGGAGGTCTTCCCCCGAGAACTTCTCCGAGCGTACCGCCTCGGCTTATCCACCCTCTATTATCTTCACTAGCCTATTGTATCAGATGATCCGTAGATCTCTCTCCGTACTTACTGCTCTAGCGCTCCTCTTGGGAGGAAGCGCTTCCCTAAGTGCCCAGCGTATCGCTCGTGTCGCTAAGAAGGGCCTCTCCTCCTGGGTCAATACCCTTATAGGTACTGACTGGGTGGGCAATGTCTACCCTGGAGCTAGCGCCCCCTTCGGCATGGTACAGCTCAGCCCCGACAATGGTCGTGCAGGCTGGGACTATATCGCCGGCTACTTCTATCCCGATAGCGTCATCGCTGGCTTCAGCCATACGCATCTGAGCGGTACTGGCGCAGGAGACCTCTACGATATATCGTACATGCCCGTCACCCTCCCTGCACTCACCGAGGAGAGCCGTCCGCCTCTCACCTTCGGGATGGAGGCTAAGGATCAGCGCCCGATAGGCATTCATGCTCGCTTCTCTCATACGACGGAGACTGCTCAGGCGGGCTACTACGCCGTGACCCTCGAGCCCTATAAGATCCGGGTCGAACTCACCGCTACCGAGCGGGTGGGCATCCAGCGCTATACTTTCCTCGAGGATGCTGACTCGGCCTGCATCATCCTCAATCTAGACAAGGCGACGAACTGGGACCGCACCGTCAATAGCGACGCTCGATCCATCTCACCTACACAGATCGTAGGCTTCCGCTACTCCGATGGCTGGGCTCGTGATCAGAAGGTGTATTTTGCGACGACCCTCTCACGCCCTGCCCTTCGCATCGAGCGTACGGCTATCCCCTACACCGGCAAGGGTGTGGTAGGTAAGTCTGTAGGCTATGGCGTTATCCTCCGCCTCTACTACGGCAAGGTACGTGCGGGTCAGTCGATCACGCTATGCACCGCACTATCGGGGGTAAGTGAACAGGGGGCTCAGAAGAATCTCAAGGCTGAGGCGCCACACAGCGACTTCGATCGCTACCGCCAGGCTGCTACGCTCGCTTGGAATAAGCGCCTGGGGCAGGTGACCCTGGATGCTAAGGTGCCTGACAGCCTTCGCCGCGTATTCTACACCGCCCTCTACCGCTCGCAGATCTGCCCGACCATCTACAGCGATGTCGACGGGCGCTACCTAGGAGCTGATCGCAATATCCATCAAGCTCAGCATAAGACATACAGCACCTTCTCCCTCTGGGATACCTATCGTACGGCCCATCCCCTCTATGCCCTCCTTCGCCCCAGTGAGGCTCGTGATATGGTGGCTTCCCTCGTAGACTTCGGTGAGCAGAACTCAGGGCATCTCCCCGTGTGGAACATGTTCGCCTCGGAGACCGATATGATGATCGGCCACCATTCGATCCCCGTGATCGTCGAGGCGGTGCTCAAGGGGATCTATGTGCCCCGAGACAAGGCAAAGCTCCTGAGTCTCCTGCGCTCTACCGCTGAGCGCAAGGGCTACAGAGGTCTCGATAGCTACCAGCGTCTTGGCTACATCCCCGCAGACGAAGAGGAGGAGAGTGTATCGAAGACCCTGGAGTATGCCTACGATGACGCCGCTATCGCTCGCTACGCTCGATGGATGGGCGACAATACCGTAGCTCGTCGCTACGAAGAGCGCTCAGGTGCTTGGCGCAATGTCTGGTCGGACGAGCTTGGCTTCTTCGCTCCTCGTAGCGAGCAGGCAGGCTTCCTCCCGGATTTTGACCCCTTTGCCTATTCGAAGGCCTTCACCGAGAGTAATGCCTATCAGTACCTCTTCAGCGTCCAGCACGATATAGTAGGTCTCGACCGAATCATGGGTGGACAGCTGGGGAAGCGCCTCGACGAATTCTTCGGCGCTACTACACCCAAGCACATCGAGCTACCTATCTTCTCCACAGGGATGATCGGGCAGTACGCCCATGGCAACGAGCCTGGTCATCATGTGATCTTCCTCTACAATCACGCCCGTCAGCCTTGGCGCACAGCCGAACTGACGCACCAAGTCCTTCGCCAGCTCTACACCGAGCGTCCCGACGGGATCTGTGGGAACGAGGACTGCGGACAGATGTCTGCCTGGTATGTCATGGCTGCCCTAGGTCTCTACCCCGTAGACCCGCTGGACGGGAAGTATGAGCTTGTGACTCCGCTCTTCGAAAGTGCCCGTATTGCCCTCCCCGGTGGTAAGCACCTCACGATCCGTGCGCCCCGTAGGAATGAGGCCGAGCAGTACACGGCTTCTGTCTCCTTCAATGGGAAGCCCCTTCGCCGATCCTACCTTACCTACGAAGAGCTTCGTGAGGGTGGGACGATCGACTTCACCCTAACCTCAGAGCGAGGGAAGATCTGGTACTAAGCTTATGGAAGGACAGCGCTCACACCTCGGAGCTCTCCTAGCAGCGGGGAGCCTCTTCACCCGTCTTCCCTTCTGGCGTCTTAGGGAGCTCCGACAAGAAGACTACGAGGACGCCCTGAGCTGGTGGCCCGTGGTCGGCCTCATCACAGGAGGGGTACTTGCAGGGAGTTTCTACCTGTATAGTCAGCTCTTCCCCACGGAGGTGGCGCTTGTGCTGGCACTAGCATCTCGGCTCTTCCTTACCGGTGCTTTCCACGAAGATGGACTAGGGGATTTCTTCGATGGCTTCGGTGGTGGACGAACGAAGGAGCAGATCCTCTCGATCATGAAGGATAGCCACGTCGGCTCCTACGCTGTGCTCGCTTTCGTCCTCTACTACTTTATCTATTGGAGTAGCGCTGTCTCTATCCCTGGGGATATCCTACCCTTCGTCCTCCTCTCCTGCGACGTAGCGGGCAAGTGCTGCTCCTACATACAGGTGCAGCATCTTCCCTATGCCCGTCGGACGGAGGAGTGCAAGGTGGGGGTAGTCTATCGTAGGGCAGGACTCCTCCCGATGTCCCTTGCAGTCTTGGTCCTCATCGCTACACAAGCCGTCGCTTACTTCCCATTGTCTCTCTTCGTGGAGCAGGGCTATGTGTGGCTGTCCTTCGCCCTCCCGCTCGTGACTTCCCTTGGGCTGATCAGCTATATCCGTCAGCGCATCGGAGGCTATACCGGCGATACCTGTGGGGCGATCTGTCTGCTGTCAGAGCTGGCGATGCTCCTAGGCTATACGATCTATGCCCAGATGAACTCCCTCTACTGATGCGCCTTCATCTCATCCGACATACCACGCCCGATGTCCCTGCTGGTGTATGCTACGGGCAGTCGGATGTCCCCCTAGCTTCGACCTTCGCTACTGAGGCTCTGGAGGTAAGGAAACGGCTGTGTATGCTCCTCAAGGGGAGCATACCCAGCCGTGTCTATTCCAGCCCACTCTCCCGCTGTCTCCTACTAGCCGAAGCCTGTGGTTACCCTGATGCCCTGCGGGATGATCGTCTGATGGAACTCAACTTCGGAGCATGGGAGCTCCAGCGATTTGATACCATTGAGGATCCTCAGCTGGAGCGGTGGTATGCCGACTACCTCTACGAAGCTCCTACGGGGGGAGAGAGCTTCCGTTCCCAAGTCATCCGAGTATCCTCTTTCCTCGATGACCTCCGTGCAGAAGTCCAGAAAGCAAGCGTGGAAAACGAAGACTCCCCCACGGGTGAAGTCCTTGTCTTCACCCATGGGGGAGTCTTGCTGGGAGCAGGTATCTGGGCGGGGCTTTTCTCTATGGAAGAAGCCTTCGACCACCGAGCGCCTTACGGCGGGATACTTACTCTAGAGATCTAATACCTGAGGCTGTCTAAGCTGAGAGGAAGCTACGTATCGTCTCGTAGAACTCCTGATAGCAACGCTCCAGATCATCATTGACGAGCACCCGATCGAAGCGCTGGGCATAGCTCAGCTCTAGCTCTGCTTTGGCTAGACGCTCTTCGATGACTTCGGGGCTATCTGTCTGACGCCCTACGAGGCGACGGCGTAGCTCTTCGAGGGAGGGAGGCTGGATGAAGAGGCTCAGCGCCTCAGCACCGTAAGCCTCCTTGATGTTCACTCCTCCGACGCAGTCTACATCGAAGATCACCCGATCCCCCTCAGCGATACGTCGATCGACTTCGGAGCGTAGGGTGCCGTAGTAGCGCCCTGGGTAGACCTCTTCATACTCTAGGAAGTCTCCCCGCTCGATACCCGAGCGAAACTCCTCAGGAGTGAAGAAGTAATACTCCACACCGTGCTGTTCCTGCCCTCGGGGAGCTCGGCTGGTAGCCGAGATGGAGAAGCGCAGTCGAAGCTCAGGATGCTCGGAGAGAAGGCGGGAGATGAGGGTGCTCTTCCCCGTGCCTGAGGGTGCTGAGATGATGATAAGCTTGCCCATAGATCTACGATTAGCGGTACAGCGAAGAGAGGGGCTTAATCCTCGTCTTCGTCCTCGTCCTTGGTTGACTTCTTCTTGCGCTTATCCTTGGCAGAAGACGCATTCTTCAGACGCTCGGTGATCTTCTGAGTCAGCTCTTCGAGGAGTTCGGGATTATCGGCAAGAGTCTCCTTAGCCTTCTCCTTACCTTGGCCGAGCTTCGTAGCACCGTAGCTGTACCAAGAGCCACTCTTCTTGATGAGATCTTCTGATTCTCCGAGGTCGATGATCTCGCCGAGACGGGAGATACCCTGCCCGTAGAGGATCTCGAAGAGAGCGACACGGAAGGGGGGAGCGACCTTGTTCTTGACGACCTTGACACGGGTCAGGTTACCATAGACTTCATCCCCATCCTTGAGCTGGCCAGCACGGCGGATGTCCAGACGGACCGAGGCGTAGAACTTCAGGGCGTTACCCCCAGTCGTCGTCTCCGATGGGCCGTACATATTGCCACCGATCTTCTCACGGAGCTGGTTGATGAAGATACAGGCGGTATTGGACTTACTGATGGCACCGGTGATCTTGCGAAGTGCCTGAGACATCAGGCGAGCCTGCAGACCTACCTTAGCCTCACCCATATCCCCTTCGATCTCCTGCTTAGGTACCAGGGCGGCCACGGAGTCGATGATCACGAGGTCGACGGCACCTGAGCGGATGACCTGCTCAGCGATGTCGAGGGCCTGCTCCCCATTGTCGGGCTGGGAGATATAGAGATTGTCCATGTCGACGCCCAGTGCCTCAGCGTAGGTGGGGTCGAAGGCGTGCTCAGCGTCGATGATGATCGCCTTACCGCCGAGCTTCTGTGCCTCAGCGATGGCATGGATGGCAAGGGTGGTCTTACCCGAAGACTCAGGACCATAGATCTCGATGATACGGCCACGAGGGTAGCCTCCGACACCGAGGGCGTTGTCTAGAGTGATGGATCCCGAGGGGATGACACTTACGTCGGTGACAGGGCGAGCGCCCATGTTCATCACGGCACCTTTGCCGTAGGTCTTCTCGATCTTCGCTAGTGCGGTCTCGAGGGTCTTTAGTTTAGCTGCTTCTTCGGCGGACATATCTTTTGCGCTCTTAGTGAGCTTATCTTTAGTTACTTCACTCATGGTGATTGGGCTGGTTTGATGTGCTGGGGAGGGGGCGCTGAGCTCGGTGGCTAAGCGCCGAGGATCTGGGCGGCGTGGTCCTTGGTGCTCACCTCCTTGCCCCGGATGATGCGCTCTACTTCGTGCTGGGCATTGATGACGAAGGTCGTGCGCTCGGTACCCATGTACTTACGTCCGTACATGCTCTTCTCGATCCAGGTACCAAAGAGTTCGTTGAGCTGGATGTCGGTGTCGGCGATGAGGCGGAAGGGCAGATCATACTTGGTGCGGAAGTTCGCATGACTCTTCGCCGAGTCACGGCTGACCCCGATGATCTCGTAGCCAGCAGCTCGCAAGTCGCTGTAGCCGTCACGCAGGCTACAGGCCTGTGCGGTACAGCCAGAAGTATTGTCCTTGGGGTAGAAGTAGAGTACGATCTTCTTGCCGGGGTAGTCCGAGAGGCGTACTTCCTTACCCTCCTCATCAAGGCCTAGGAGGTCGGGGACCTGATCCCCTATTTTGAATGCCATAGATTACGTATGTATTGGGGTGATGAAGGGGACAAATCCCCTTAGATAAAGTCTATAATACAAAAATACACAAATACCCCGAACCGCCCCGTGCTCCCCCATGAAGCTCCCCTAGAGGATAAGAAGAGACACCGCTCGCAGGCCATCTCGGATGACCTACGAGCGGTGTCTTATAGCTTGGTTGATCCTCGGCTGACGACCTCACGTCCTCGGGGGGAGGGAGGTGGCGCTTCGGGTAGCCTCGTAATCGAGGGGGCTTATCGACTTCACCCTAGGGTCGAGCCCACGGGGTGAGGAGAAGCAAGGGGGCACAGAGCCCGAAGTCCTCTACTACTGCTCTTCTGCCTGCTGGAGCTGCTTGACGTAGACGGCCTTCTCCATCTTCTTGCGTCGAGCTACAGAGGGCTTGATGAACGCCTGGCGTGCACGAAGCGCACGTACAGCACCGGTCTTCTCAAACTTTCTCTTGAATCTTCTCAGAGCCTTTTCGATGTTTTCGCCCTCTTTTACTGGAACTACGATCATAATGTCTTACTTATCTTGTTTTATTGTTATAGTTTCGCTTACTGCAGAGAGTGGGGTACACTCTAATGAGTGAGCAAAATTACTAATACTTTGGCGAATACGCAAACCAGCAGAGCACACACCCGCTCATGAGAGGGGCGGAGATCGGCCCTAATTTGGGGTGGAGTGAAGTGGGGAAGTTTGGGAGTAAATTAGCCCGTCTTCCCAAGGTGTGTCTTTTCGCTCTACTTCCCGCTTCCCAAGCGACTTTCCAGCCTGTCGAAGATCCCCCTTCTCAAAAGTTGAAAAAGGACCCTACGGTAGGTCGCCGAAAAAACCTACTGTAGGTCGTGATGACGACCTACCGTGGGTCGCAAGTGCGACCTACCGTAGATCCCTTTTGGGGGGTATAGAATAGAGAAGGCGAGCCCCGGGGGACTCGCCTTCATTTTGTGGCCAGACGAACCAGCGGATGTGCTTGGTCTGTGGTTATTCTTTTCCCTCGGGATCGAGGCGCCTTCCCCAGCGGTGGCGCTGACGCTCCATCATCTTGGCTTCGGAGGCGTTGACTTCGTCGGAGAGCCAGAAGCGCTGCGAGCGAAGGGAGGAGGGAAGATACTCCTGCTCGACGAAGTGCCCGGGGTAGTCATGGGCGTAGCGGTAGCCCTCTCCGTAGCCTAGATCACTCATCAGTTCGGTCGGCGCATTACGTAGGTGAAAGGGTACGGGGAGGTTGCCCGTTTGCTTGACTAGAGCGAGGGCTTTGTTGATGGCCATATAGGCCGAATTGCTCTTCTCCGAGGTGGCTAGGTAGATGACCGTCTCGGCCAGCGGGATGCGACCCTCAGGCCAACCGATACGCTCCAGTGTTTCGGCACAGGCCGTAGCCAGTAGGAGGGCATTGGGGTTAGCCAGCCCAATGTCTTCGGCCGCCGATATCATCAGTCGCCGAGCGATGAAGGCAGGGTCTTCGCCCCCTTCGATGAGGCGAGCCAGCCAATAGATCGCTGCGTCGGGATCACTCCCACGGATGCTCTTGATCAGCGCCGAGGCGATGTCGTAGTGGAGCTCACCGCCCTTGTCGAAGGCGATGGGATTGGTCTGCACCCGATCACTCACTAGAGCGTCGGTCAGGTGAAGAGGGTCGTCGATGGTCGAGAGGACTACGAGCTCTAGGATGTTGAGCGCCCGACGAGCATCCCCTCCAGCATAGCGCAGGAGCATCTCGGTCTCGGTGAGCTCGACATGCCGACGTGAGAGGAGTTCGTCCGTCTCGAGAGCGTGCCTCAGCAGGGCAAGGAGCTCGTCTCTGTCGAGGGGCTTCAGCGTGTAGACCTGACAGCGAGAGAGGAGCGGACGGATGACTTCGAAGCTGGGATTCTCCGTCGTAGCACCGATCAGAGTGACGAGGCCCTGCTCTACAGCTGCTAGGAGCGAATCCTGCTGGCTCTTGCTGAAGCGATGGATCTCATCGATGAAGAGGATCGGGCGAACGGTGGAGCCGAATATGCCCCCTTGCTCGCTCTGGATACGCTCCAGCACTTCACGTACATCCTTCACCCCCGAGTGTACGGCACTGAGCGAATGGAAGGAAGTCTTTAGACTGTGGGCGATGATCTCCGCTAGCGTGGTCTTCCCAACTCCTGGGGGACCCCAGAAGATCATCGAGGGCAGGCGCTGCTGCTCGATCATCGGACGTAGGATACCCTGCGGACCGACCAGATGGGACTGACCGTAGTAGTGCTCGAGGCTCGTCGGGCGCATACGTTCGGCAAGGGGCTTATGCGAAGTCATAGGGAGAGGGATGGGAGTGATTGGCGAAGACCTGAGGGGAGAGCTCCCTAGCGAGGAAGCTGACTGTAGCGCTTGCGCCCTCGTAGGTAGTACTGGACGATGATGCTGTAGGGCTTCATCAGATCGGGGGAGATCTGGGCGGTGGTCTTCGCTAGGTTGTCCCCACGGACACGCTCGTAGCGGAGGCGCTTGATCAGGAAGCAACGCCAGGCTTCCAGCACAGCGAAGCAATGGCGAGGCTGGAACTTCACCAGATAGACCAGTGCTGCTAGGAAATCCAAGAAGACCCTGAGAAGGAGTACCGTATACAGGCGGGGAGCGGGGAGATTCTTGTAGATCATCAAGAGGTTGTTACGGAAGTTCAGGAAGACCTTCCGTGGGCTCTCGGCCGAGAGACTTGCCCCACCTACGTGGTAGACTGTAGAGCTCGGAGCGTAGACGATGCGTCCTCCACGAGCCAGGAGACGCCAGCAGAGGTCGATCTCCTCTTGATGGGCGAAGAAGACAGGGTCGAGCCCTCCTGCCTCGAGGTAAGCTGCCCGGCGGATGATCAGGCAGGCACCTGAAGCCCAGAAGAGATCTACGGGTGTGGAGTATTGGCCTTGATCCTGCTCTACGACCGAGAGGATACGCCCCCGACAGAAGGGATAGCCTAGGGAGTCGATGTAGCCACCAGCAGCACCTGCGTACTCGAAGTCCTGTGGGGAGCGCTGGGCACGTATCGTGGGCTGTACGGCGGTGATCGATGGGTCAGAGTCCAGGAGCTCCAGAGGCTCACGAAGCCAGCCGTCGCTGAGCTCGACGTCGCTGTTCAGTAGGACGACGGTCTTGTAGTCCAGTTCGGCGATGGCTTTGTTATAGCCAGCAGCGAAGCCGTAGTTCTCAGTGAATGCGACCAGCTTCACCTCTGGGTAATGCTCTCGCACAAAGGCGACGGAGCCATCGGTAGAGCCGTTGTCGATGATGATGAGGTCTGCCTCCTCGGGGGTGAACTTGACCCAGGAGGGGAGGAAGGAGCGAAGGAGCTCCAGACCATTCCAGTTGAGGACGAGCACAGCCACGTCCTTGGGGAGAGTAGGGGAGGGCATAGCGTAGTAAGTAGTAGTGTGTGTAGTCTAAGTGTGTTCCTCTTGGAGTAAGGCCTCCAGTCGAGGACTACGGGTGGCCTTGGGATAGTTAGATAGTGGGCGCTTCCATCGCTTATGGGACCAGAGCCATGGAGCAGGATCTCGCTGTATGTTGGCCTCCAGCAGTCGGGCGTACCGCTCCGTCACGGTGAAGGGCGGTAGATCCCCTTCCTCGGGATCATAGAAGGGGATATAGCGTGCGACGAACTGAGTAGGGCTCTTCCGCTCGATGTCGAGATAGAAGACGGGGAGGCGATATCTCGTGGCTAAGCGCTCGATCCCATCGAGGATCGCCGTCGGCTGGTGGAGGAAGTCGGTGAAGTAGTTAGCGTGTCCTATCCCTGGGGCTTGGTCGGAGATCATGGCGATGAGCCCATGTCGCTTGTCGGGAGAATCTAGGTAAGTCCTCAGGTGACGTATTATCTTGTCCTTCTCGATGATCTCCGCTCCGAAGCGCTGGCGTTGCTCAGCGAAGAGCCGGTCGATAGCTTGATTCTTCTGCTTGCGATAGACCTGTCCGAGACGGTAGCTGATCGTAGAGAGTTGTGTCTGTCCGGAGCTGAAGAGTTCCCAGTTACCATAGTGTCCGAGAGCCACGAGTACACAGCGGTAGCGCTTCGTAGCCTCCTCTAGAGGGGAGAGGTCTGGGAAGATGAGGTACTCTGATGCAATACGGTCGGGATGCTGATGAAGGAGCTTAGGTGTGGAGAGGAAGTTGTAGGTGAACTGCCTGTAGAAGTCCCGCTCGATCTGGCGGAGCTCCTCTATGCTCTTCTCGGGGAAGCTACGCTGGAGATTGGAGCGAACTACCCCTCGCCGGTAGCCGATCCCTTGGTCTAGGAGGAAGGCCACAGTACGGCACAGCCCGTGGAGAAGCCACCAGGGGAGCCGAGCTAGCGTAGCGAAGGCGAACTTGAGGAGGTAGTAGCCGATACGGTCCATCATCTTCTGTGGGGAGCTTAGAGGACAAACGTGCCTGAGGCGTCGAGATGCTGGGGGGTGAGGCGGGTCGTCGTGCCGATAGCCTCCTCGTCGTAGGGCTGTGCGACACGGATGTAATTCTCGCTATGTCCCATCATGAGCCCATTGTAGTTGCCATGCTCCCAGATCACGGTGAGTTCTCTGCCGAGATTGGAGCGGTAGAAGGCTTTGAGACGCTCCTCCGAGAGCTGCATGAGCCGTTGGCTTCGGCGGTGCTTATCCTGAGGGGAGACTACATGGTCTATAGAGAGGGCTGCCGTACCCTCCCGCTCGGAATAGCTGAAGACATGGAGCTGGGAGAAGGGGATGCTCTCTAGGAAGTGGTAGCAATCCTCGAAGTATTCAGCCTCCTCCCCACGTGTGCCGACGATGACATCTATACCTATGAAGGCCTGGGGCAAGAGCTCCTGGATGAGCGACACTCGGGAGCGGAAGAGCTCCGTGTCATAGCGTCGCTTCATCAGGCGGAGCACTTCGTCGCTCCCGCTCTGTAGGGGTATGTGGAGGTGGGGAGCTATGCGCCGAGAGCGGGCGCAGTACTCGATGATCTTTTCGGTGAGCAGGTTCGGTTCGATCGATCCGATACGGAAGCGCTCGATCCCCTCTACCTCGTCGAGGGCTCGGATGAGGTCGAAGAAGTCCTCGCCCCGTCCCCGTCCGAAGTCCCCGATATTCACGCCGGTGAGCACGATCTCACGACCGCCCACCGAGGCGATACGCTCTGCTTCGGCGACGATCTCACTCACGGAGCCACTACGGCTACGCCCACGGGCCTTGGGGATGGTGCAGTAGGTACAGTGGTAGTCACAGCCGTCCTGTACCTTGAGGAAGTGACGAGTGCGCTCGTCGGAGGAGGAGCTGAGTCGGAAGGAGCGAATATCCTTCGTTCGGCTGTGGATGATGCTGGCGGAGGAAGGCTTGGAGCTGGATAGATCCAGATACTCGGCTAGATCCAGCTTCTTCTCTGCTCCGATGACGAGGTCTACGCCCTCGATGTCCGCTACTTCCTCGGGACTTAGCTGGGCATAGCACCCTGTGACGATCACGAAGGCTCCGGGGTGCTCCCGTGCTGCCTTGCGGATCATCGTACGGCACTTCTTGTCCGCCAGCTCTGTGACGGAGCAGGTATTGATGACGCAGATGTCTGCCTCCTCCTGAGGGCGCACACTTCGGATACCCTGCGCTAGGAGGGCTCTTCCGATCGTGGAGGTCTCAGCGAAGTTCAGCTTACAGCCTAGGGTGTAATAGGCTGCTTTCTTGTCTTCGAATACGGAGGTGTCGGTCATCGTCTCAGCAGGATGATCTCTCGGAGATATGGGTGGATGGAGAGGATGAGAGAGAGCCCAAGACCTGTGTAGAAGCCTGTGATGAAGGTCGGGGGTGCGAGCTCTAGCATACGGATCGTCATCCCTAGGGCGATCATCACGCTCATGATGATCCAGGACGAGGGGGTGAAGCAGTGATACCAGCGAAGAGCTACCCCGGAGCGCTGGGAGAGGCTCGTGAGGTTGCGACGGACGACACGGGGGAAGATGAAGCCTGCGAAGAAGAGCAGACTCCCTACAGCCAAGAGTGAACTCCCGAGGAGATGCTCCTCAGTAGGCCAGCCTAGGAGTCCGATGCGTAGGACATTGACCCCTGCGACGAACCACAGAAGAGCGGCTAGGGCATATAGCTTCTCTCTACTCATAGTCGTGGACTCGGGCTTGGGGTGAAGGGGCGGCTAAGCTTCATCGGTCCAATCTAGATCGATAGACTGAAGTTGGAGATCTTCGTCCGAGAGGGACTCGGTGCTTAGCTCGTCGGTGCTGGAGGCTTCGCCCTTGGGGTAGTTGGGCAGATCCAGCAGAGCTCCTTCGGAGACCTGTAGGATTGTCTCCAGCAGAGCCTCCGATACCTTGGCGAAGTCTTCCTCGTAGATGAAGATACGGTGACGCTCGAGCTTACCTTCACCCTCCTTGAGCTTGGTCTCGGAGAGGACGATGTACTTATTGCCCTTGCTGTCGAGCTTGGCATCGATGTAGTAGTATCGGGTGCCTGCCTTGATCTTGCGGGAAGCTAGGAGGGTCGATCCCCCCCAGTCTTTATCCATATGCATCATATGTGATCGTTCGTCATAGATTGTATACTACGAAGGTACGCAAATACCTTAGTATTTTCTGTATGCTGTAGGCTTGTGGGAAGAGAGGACGATCAGCCCCGAGCTAAGGGCTCGGATCGACTGCCTCTTTCGGTAAGCTTGGAGCGGGGAGGAGAAGGCGGGGCGAAGGTATCCCTACCAATCGCCCGTCTTCATGGGGAAGACCCCTAGTTCGGAGGCCTCCGTCTCGAGGACTTTTAGCGTCCTCTCATGTGAGGCCAAAATAAAACCTACTGTGGGTCGCAAGTGCGACCTACCCTAGGTCGTCATCACGACCTACAGTAGGTTTTTTCGGCGACCTACGGTAGGTCGTTTTTTTGCCCCTCGAAACCCGCTTATTTACTGGGCTCGTGGCAGGGGCTTGAGACCGCCTCTACTTTACCAATAGAGATCATAGACACGGATCTCGCTCCGAGTACCTATGCGGTAGGTGGCTCCTGCCGAACCGATCCCCGAGGAGACACAGATCTCCTTGTCGCCGACACGGCGTGTCCCCGAGGACATCCCATAGCGCCACCAGGTGAGCACTTGCCCTGGCCAGATCTGCCCGCCGTGGGTATGTCCGCACAGCATGAGATCGATGGGGCTATCCCCGATGCTATCGAGCGAACCGGGGGTATGCTCCATGAGAAGGACGGGGCGGGACGATGGGTCGACTCGCTGAGTGATCTGGGCGAAGGGTGCACGATCGCCCTGCACGGCGTCGTCTCGCCCGATGAGTGCCAAGAGGCTGTCAGCGGGGTAAGCGACGCTATCCCTCAGTAGGGTAGCACCGATCTCCGAGACGAAGCGGATGTTCTTATCCAGGTGGTCACGATACTCGTGGTTCCCGAGGACGAAGTAGACACCTAGGGGAGCACGGAGTCGGCGCATCGAGCTCAGCACTCTCGGATCATAGGCGTAGACCTCTCGGTGGTCGATGTAGTCGCCCCCGCAGAGGATCAGGTCGGGCTTCTGCTGGAGGATGAGATCGACGGAGCGGGAGATGTAGTCGGGTGTCATCGCTTCGCCTATGTGGAGGTCGGAGAAGAAGACCAGACGAAGGCGCTTCTCCGCCTTAGCCCCCTGAGGTGTGAGGCGTGAGATGTAGAGGTCGTGGTGTACGACTCTGGGGTAGCGGACATTCTGGTGCCCGACGACCATCGTCCCAAAGAAGACTACGAGCGAGAGCATGAAGACTCCTGCCTGTAGCCACCGCTTCGTCCGATCCTTAGCTTCCGCATAGAGGCCGAGGGTACGCCGGTCGACGAACTTGAGGACATCGAAGACGAAGACCACCCCCGCAGCGTACATCGTGGAGAAGAAGATATAGATGCTCCCGTTCATCACATCGCTCATCCAGTCGGCTTGGATATGCCGATGCACCAGGAGCGCTACGACGAAGAGGAGGAAGATCCCCCCGAGGAGCCCCCGGAAGAGGTGCCGTGCCCTTTGTCCAAGGACACTGCCTCCTCGCCACCCGAGATAAGGGAAGAGGAAGAGACAGCAGAGTACCGAATATAAATAGACCATAATCAAGCATGCAGACCCCGAGGCCCGCTGGTGATGCTAAGCGTGAAAGGGAAGGTGTTGGTAGAGATGTAGCATTCAGCTTCGACTAAAGCCCCTCTTGAGAGAACTGCCGATCGAAGAGCTTGAACTGATAGTACATCAGGCTCATCCCCAGTACACCCGAGGCAATGTCGGAGAAGGGAAGAGCGATCCATACGCCCGTAGAGCCCCAGAGAAGAGGGAAGGTGAAGAGTGCGGGGAGCAGGAAGAGCGTCTGGCGTGAGAGACTCAGCAGAAGCGCCTTGCCTCCGAAGCCGATGCTCTGGAAGAACTGCGTCGCCGTCACCTGGAAGCCCACGAAGGCAAACCCATAGAGACAGAGGCGTAGGGCATGTACCGAGGCTTCGATCATCTCAGGCGAACTGGTGAAGAGCGACGCTATCAAGCCAGGGGCGACCACCGCTACGACGGTCACGAAGGCACCGATGCCGAAGTTCGTCCACGAGCAGATCTTGAAGGCCTGACGTACACGTCCGATGGCCCGAGCACCGTAGTTGTACCCCACGATAGGCTGCATCCCCTGAGCGATCCCCAGCATGAGCATGAAGCCCACCAGAGCAGCGCTATTGATGATCCCGTAGGCCCCGATAGCTCGGTCGGCCATCAGGGAGTTCTCCGCATAGCGAGCTAGGGTGTCGTTGATGAGGAAGGTGATACCACTGCTCAGGAGCTGTAGGAAGAAGGGCGACATCCCGATCGAGAGGATCGCCAGGATCTGCTCCGAGGAGAGGCGCATATTGCGACGGCGGAATTGCACCTCGCTCTTGCTGTCGAGGAAGTGCTGCATCACGAAGGCAGACGATACCGCCATAGCGATGACCGTAGCCCAAGCTGCCCCTTCGATCCCCCAGCCGAAGCCGTAGATGAAGAGGGCGTCGAGCAGGGTATTGAGTCCCGCACCTATGAGCATCGTGATCATCGCCTTGTAGGGATAGCCCGAAGCACGCATGATCGCATTGAAGCTGAAGCACAGTGTCGAGAAGATGTTCCCCGGGATCATGATCTTCAGATAGTCATAGGCGAAGGGGAGCGTACGATCGTTAGCTCCGAGGGCTCTGAGTATGTCGTCGAGCCAGATCATCACCGGTGTCAGTGTGAGCGCCTGTGTGACTAGTGTCAGCAGGAGTGCATTGCTCAGGATGCGCTCGGCCTGGTCATGTTTGTCTTCACCCAGTAGGATGGAGACACGTGCTGATGCCCCTACTCCGATGAGCATACCGAAGGCTTGGATGAAGATGAGGATAGGGAAGGTCAGCGCTAGACCTGTGATAGCAAATTCGCTGACGCCCTGGCCGATGAAGATGCGGTCTACTACGCTGTAGAGGGCGTTGACCATCGTGCCGACGACGGCGGGTACACCGTAGTGCCAGAGGAGCTTGGGTATACGCTCGTGGGCCAGACGATCGGTGCGCTCTGTATACTTGGTGGGGGAGGACTCCATAGGAGAGAGGGGTTTGTCGGTATTATGGGTGGACCACCTTCGACTCCCGGTGGCATGGGGGGTAACGATCTTGCTACGGAGAAGAGGCTGCCCGCACTCATCGGGTGAGTGGGCAGCCTCTTCATTAGGGGCGTCTATGAGCTAGACGTGATGGAGAGATACCGAGGTGCTCGGAGGAGAGCGGGTGGTATCTACTGTGGGGTCGGGATTCTCCTTAGGAGAAGAATTCCTTGACGGCTTCGTTAGGGACCATCTCCTCCTGGAAGGTGTAAGCGCCCGTCTTAGGGGACTTGACCATCTTGATGACCTTGGAGTAGGTGCGACCGTCTGCCTTCTTGAATGATGCGACTGCTTTCTTTGCCATTGTCTTGTCTCCTCGTGATTACTTGATTTCCTTATGGATCGTCATACGCTTGAGGATAGGGTTGTACTTCCTGAGCTCAAGACGTTCGGTCGTATTCTTTCTATTCTTGGTCGTGATATAGCGAGAGGTGCCTGGCATACCACTATCCTTATGCTCGGTGCATTCGAGGATGACCTGTACTCTGTTTCCTTTAGCTTTCTTTGCCATGATCTTTCCCTACTACTTTACTTTGATTTCACTTAGATAGCCCTTCTCAGCGGCCTGGCGCACAGCGGCGTCGAGACCGATCTTGTTGATGAGGCGAAGGCCCGCTGCGGATACCTTGAGGACGATCCAGCATCCTTCTTCTGGCCAGAAGAACTTCTTGGTAAACAGGTTCACATCGAAGCGGCGCTTTGTCTTGCGGTTAGAGTGCGAGACATTGTTGCCGACCATGGCTTTCTTACCTGTAATCTGACAAATCTTTGACATTACTCTTATATTTTAGTTTGTTATTTCTAACGGGATCAGCGACTTGTATCAATCTCCTCCTAAGCAGAGGACTCTACAATCGGTCTGCAAAGTAAGTAAAAAATATGGATATAGGCAACCACCGCCCCGACTTCTTCGCTCTCATCGGTCGACTGGGATCGGTGACTGAGGGGGAAGAGCCCGGAGGAGACGGGCGTGGAGGTTTCGTTGGTGAGAAGGTCCCCCTTTCGAAGGGATCAGGGAGCTCGCTCCTAAGGGGTGAAAAAACGACCCACGGTAGGTCGTCTTTGCGACCTACCGTGGGTCGTCGAGGCGACCTACAGTAGGTTTTTTCGACGACCTACCGTAGGTCGTTTTTTACCCCCTTGAAAAGTCCCTTGCCAGGCGGGATGGAGAGGCTCTCTTTGGGGCGACGAGGACGAAGTGCGGAGGAGAATGAGGTCGACCGCTCCAGACCCTTGAGGTGTCCCTAATGGAGATTTTCCTAACTTTGCCCCGTTATCCCAGAGGGGCGCAAGCGGCAAACCTCAGGATGACCTACAGACCCGAAAGCCGGGAACCTATGCCGGCCCAATCCTGATCTGGAGTGACTTCTAGCTATGGAGACGGACGACGTAGGTATGTTGGATTTAAACCAAAATTTATGACGTTGAAAGGAATTCTTTTCGGCGCATTGGCCTTCGCTGTGCTCCTCGGAGCGACGTCAGCGAGCCTACCTCATCAGCCTTCTTCTGAGGGTCTTCTGGTGGGAGACGTGCTCCCGAAAATGAAGTCTATGGACGTAGGAGATCGTGAAGCCGACTCCGCAGAGACTAGCTCCCGCTATCGCCTCATTCACTTCTGGGCAGCCTATGATGCTACCAGCCGTGCAGCCAATGTGATGTGGGATCACTTCTTCGCAGAGCAAGCTCCGCAGTCCATCTGTTTCCAAGCTATCTCACTGGATCCAGATGAAGCTGTTTGGTCACGCACGATCGCCTTAGACCAAGTGGATCAAGAGTCGCAGCGCCGTGTCGCTCCCGAGGAGCGCCACCAGTGTATGACGCATGCAGGACTCACAGGCGGACTACACACGTACCTAGTGGATGATCGGGGTGTCGTGGTAGCCGTAGATCCGACGCCAAAGGATTTAGCAAACTATCTTTAACCCACGTTTATGTGCAAGAGCCACAGCTGAGGATGACCTCGGCTGTGGCTCTTGTCTTTTCGCTCCCTACCTATATATAAGGTAGAGCGAACTACTGGATGGTGTCGCTCGGGGCGATGTCGATGTTCCGACAGACTTCGAAGAGGAAACGCTTCTGGTTGGGGTGGAACTTCGGATAGCTCCTGGTGGGCTCGATCTTATTGTCTCGCCACAGGATGCCGTTGGTACTGATGGCGTGTAGGAGGGGCGTGTCGAAGGTGCGGAAGGTATTCTCTAAGATGCGGATGCTCCCCGCTCCCTGCCCGTAGAAGGGCTGGCACTGTGCCCCGAGGTCGGGGATAATCGGGTGAATGCTGATCACGGCGCTGGTGAACTGGTAAAGGCTCGTCAGTACGTCTTCGAAGAGATTGCGCCTGATCGTGACCTCTCGGGTCTGTCCCGATTCGTACCACATATTATTGTCTGTGCTGAAGAGGATCGCTGAGCCACTGACGTGGTCGAAGGTGTTCTCCTCGATGAGGACAGGGCGGGGTGTGTTGATGAGGATGCCTCGGGCACGGTTGTGACGCACGAGGTTGCGGGCGAAAAGGACTCGGGGGGTACGGGTAAGGTTCTCCATGCTGATCCCTCGCTCGGGTGTGTAGTCAGCGGGGAGTTCTTCCCTGAAGGTGATCCGCACTTCACGGGCGCCGTCAAGGCTCTTCCCCTCGGCGGAAGAGATGGAGCTTACGTGGAAGACGCCTTCGAGCCCCTGGATGTCCCGAGAGGTCACTAGCCGTACGGAGTCCCCCGGATCTACCCAAGGGAAGCCAAACGACTGCTCGTGCATGAAGCGCCCTAGGAGCGTGTGCTTCCCCTCACGACCGACGACCTTGAGGTAGACGCCGTGTACGTTGAGCGCATCGTCCATCATATTCTCAAAGCGACAGCGCTCTACCGAGATCTGCCCTCGACAGGCTACGAAGTGCGTGGCGTCGGCCTGCGTGGTGAAGTACCGCCCGCCCTTGGGACGAAGCTCTACCGAGAAGCGCTCCAAATGGATGTCTTCCGAGCGTTGGGCAAGGAGGCCCATCCCCTCAGCAAAGTGAATCGTGATGTCGTGGAGACGGACGTCTTGGCACCCATTGATGAAGATGGCCGGCTGGGGACGATAGCCCGTGCGAGCAGCGAAGATCGTCCCGTCCCGGAGCTGTGCATCCCGCCAGTGAGGAGCGTAGAGGATCGGCCCGGACTGCCTACCTTTCACCCCGTACCTCTTAGCCTCTTGACGAGTCAACTGCCGTACGTCCCGATTGGGGAAGAGCACGTCGGAGGTGCGGTAGCATAGCTCCCGAGTCTTCGGGTCGAAGGCTAGGCCGTGGTCGGGTGTCACCTGCCAGTTCGATCCGTAGGTCTCGAACTTCCCCTCGGGGGAGATCCGCCACTTTACCCAAGGCTCAGGGGTGAAGATCATCCCTCGGGTCGTATCGGAGCGGAGGAGACGTAGCTGGGAGATCTGAGGATTGGTATAGTCGATCGTGAGCCCACGGAGCTCCACTCCCTGACAACTATCTAGCACGATGGGGAGCATGCGCTCCTCGAAGAGCAGTTCGCTCTCCTCGCCTCGGAGGATGACGTGGCGCCAGCCTTTTAAGAGGAGACCTATGGGACGGATGCCCGCATGGTCGTGGTTGGAGATGAAGTATTCACGCTGTACAGCACCTTCGCTCGCTAGGTGGTAGCGCCCTGTGGGGAATAGGAGTTCTAAGGTGTCGGTACCCTGCTCCAGCTCGCTCTGTAGCCCTTCGAGGATCTTGCGAAGGAGGGGTGTGCTATTCTCCTTTGTACCTGCTCGAAGTCCTAGGGTGGATAGGTGGATGGTACGACGAGTAGCCCCGAGAGGTAGGGCAAGACTCAGGAGGAGAAGTAGGGTAAGGAGCCTAGACCGGGCGAAGGCGTGTAGGGGCATGGATCTCTATGATGCTGTGGACAGAATGAGGTGGAGGAACGAATGAAACTTCAAGCGAAGGACGAAAGAGACTCTAGGGAGAGAGTATATGAAGTAACCCCAACTCCTTACTCTTGTAGGGTAAGCGAGTTGGGGTTACTGCTTAGGTCTCTGAGGATGTCAGAGATCGGGGAGAGGCGTGAAGCCTACTTCTTCGCCTTGATGCCGAGGCGTACAGGCTTGATCATGTTTTCGGGGGCAAGCACCGTGTCGAGGTCTTCCTTCGATAGGATGCCATGCTCGATGATCAGGTCATAGACGCCACGCCCTGTCTCGAGGGCTTCCTTAGCGATCTTCGTAGAGTTCTTGTAGCCGATGATGGGGTTGAGGGCTGTGACGATACCGATGCTATTGCGGACATTGTCACGGCACTTGTCCTCGTTAGCCGTGATGCCATCGATGCAGAGGGTGCGGAGTGTGTCGAAGCCGTTGATGAGGAGGTCGATCGACTCGAAGCAGCACTGCGCCATGACGGGCTCCATAGCGTTGAGCTCCATCTGTGAGGCATCGCCAGCCATGGTGACACAGAGGTCGTTCCCCATGACCTTGTAGCAGACCTGGCTCATGACTTCGGGGATGACGGGGTTCACCTTACCGGGCATGATCGAGGATCCGGGCTGCATAGCGGGGAGGTTGATTTCCCCGAGACCACAGCGTGGACCACTGGAGAGCAGGCGCAGGTCGTTACAGATCTTATTGACCTTGATAGCGATGCGACGCAGGGCAGAGCTATAGCCGACCATCTCGCTGGTGTCGCTGGTAGCGCCTACGAAGTCTTCGGTGCGTGTGATGTCCCAGCCGGTGATCTTCGCCATCGCCTCAGTGCAGTAGTCTGCATATTCGGGCTCTGAGGAGATCCCCGTACCTATGGCGGTTGCGCCCATATTGATCGCTAGGAATTGGTGAGCAGCGTAGTCGAGGTTGGCGATCTCGTGGCGTAGGATGGATGCAAAGCCACCGAAGGTCTGCCCCAGAGTCATAGGTACAGCGTCCTGGAGCTGTGTACGACCCATCTTGACAACGTGGGCAAACTCCTTAGACTTCTTCTCCAGAGCTTCGATGAGCTGGATGAAGTGGGGGCGGAGCTTGAGGTGCGAAGCATAGAGGCCGAGGTGGATAGCCGTTGGGTAGGCATCGTTGGTGGACTGGGAGCCGTTGACGTGGTCGTTAGGGGAGAGGTACTTGAATTCGCCCTTCTCGTGACCCATGATCTCCAGGGCACGGTTGCAGATGACCTCGTTAGCGTTCATGTTGGTCGTCGTCCCTGCGCCACCCTGGATCATATCTACGGGGAAGTGCTGGTGATGCTTGCCTTCGAGGAGCTCGTGGCAGGCTTGGACAATGGCGTCCTTCTGCTGATCGGTGAGCAGACCTAGGCGATGGTTAGCTATCGCAGCGGCTTCCTTGGTCCATGCTAGACCGTGGATGAAGAGGGGATAGTCAGCGAGACGGAAGACGCTGATCTGGAAGTTCTCCATCCCACGGAGGGTCTGTACTCCATAGAGATGCTCGTTGCTGATCTGGCGTTCGCCGATCAGGTCGCTTTCGAGGCGAAAGTCTTTGCCTGAAGTTGCCATAGTGATGTTTTGCTAATAATGAAGTATTAAACTTTACGTGCAAAGGTACAGATTTTTCCGTCTCTTGGCGCTGGGAAGATCGGGGCTGTGAGTCGGGCTAAAATCGTGGTTCTGATGGCTTTGTCGAAGCGAGTGAATATGTCAGGACGAATGCTTCCCTACAGGTGAAATATTTGTGATCTTGCTTCCCTTTCGGGAAAAAGCGGTGCAAATTGTTTGTTCGTCTAAGGCGATATCCCCCGCTTGCAGAGAGGCTTTTTGGAGTCCCTTCTGGAAGGGGGTAAAAGAAACCCACTGTAGGTCGTCGATGCGACCCACGGTAGATCGGTCGACCGACCCACAGTCGGTTTTTTCGACGACCTACCGTAGGTCGTTTTTTGCCCCCTCAGAGCCCTGGCTGGATCAGGCTTCTCGGCGGGGGCCTTCTGAGAGCAGTAGTCAGTGAACTTGTGTATCTTTGTGCGACAAAATGACAGACTGGAGATGAACGTAGATATTCAGCAGATCAAGCATCGGTTTGGGATCATAGGCAATAGCCCCTTACTCGACCACGCTATCCGCACGGCCGTGCAGGTAGCTCCCACGGATATGTCCGTGCTGGTGATCGGGGAGAGCGGGGTAGGGAAGGAGAGCTTCCCCAAGATCATCCATCAGAATAGCGTCCGCAAGCATGGCCCTTATATAGCGGTGAACTGTGGGGCGATCCCTGAGGGGACCATCGACTCCGAGCTCTTTGGGCATCTCAAGGGCTCCTTCACAGGTGCGATCACCGACCGCAAGGGCTACTTCCAGGAAGCCTCAGGCGGGACGATTTTCCTCGACGAGGTGGGCGAACTGCCTCTCGCCACACAGGCTCGACTGCTACGTGTGCTGGAGACGGGCGAATTCATCCCCGTCGGTGCGAGCCAAGCGCTCAAGACCGACGTGCGCATCGTCGCTGCGACGAATGTCAATCTCCAGGAGGCCGTCGAGCGAGGGCGCTTCCGTGAAGACCTACTCTTCCGCCTCAATACGGTGCCCATCGAAGTACCCCCCTTGCGCAATCGTCCGCAGGATATCCCCCTGCTCTTTCGTCTCTTTGCTTCGCTGAGCGCCGAGCGCTACCACATGCCTCCACTTCGCCTGACTCCTGAGGCGACGAAGCTCCTGGAGGCTTACCACTGGCCAGGGAACATCCGTGAGCTTCGCAACCTGACCGATCGCATCAGCGTCCTCGAGGAGGAGCGCACGGTCACCGCAGAGACTGTCGAGCGCTACCTACCGAAGGCGCCTGCCGTAGACTACCACCCAGCCCTACGCCAGCAGGCTGTGCTTGGCGAGGAGGCGACCTCGTTCGCCAATGAGCGGGAGATCCTCTATCAAGTCCTCTTCGATATGAAGAAGGATATGGCCGAGATGAAGAGCCTCGTGGCTGGGATCATGCGGGGCGATGTGAAGGTGCCTTCCACCCCAAAGCATGTCGACTATACGGCGGTAGAGCCTCAGGCGGTACACGTGTCCAAGGGGCTGAGCCACGGGGAGGACTTCCCGAACTTCCTCACACCGCCCGCTGACTATACACCGGTAGAGGAGGTCGTCGAGCTCCATCATACCGCCCGCCCTGCTATCCAGCATAGCGAGGTGTCAGACTTCGAGGAGCAACCCCTCTCCCTCGAGGAAGCCGAACGTAGTATGATACAGGCTGCGTTGGCTCGCCACGGAGGTCGCCGACGCAAGGCTGCCGAAGACCTCAAGATCTCCGAACGTACCCTCTACCGCAAGATCAAGGAATATGGACTGGAAGAATAAGCTACATATAGTATTTGTATCACTCCTGAGTTGGCTTGCCCTCTCCTGGGCAGGCTGTAGTATCAGCTATAGCCCCAACGGCGGGGCCCTTGACTATACCCAGCTCAAGACGATCACCATCGGAGAGGTCATCAACAAGGCGCCCGTCGTCTACCCAACCCTCGCTCCTACCTTCACGGAGAAGATCAAGGATTACTACGAGAGCCGTACACGTCTTAGCCTCGTACCACAGGCGGGCGACCTCGAGCTCAACTGCACCATCACGGGCTACGACCTGACACCGATGTCCATCGGACAGGATAACTTCGCCGAGCGAACGGCCTTTACTGTGACCATGCAGGTCAAGTATACGAATCGTGTCAATGAGAAGGAGAGTTTCGACCGAAGCTTCAAGGCCTACCGAGACTTCCCCCGTAGTCAGCCCTTCGTACAGGTACAGGATGATCTACTCCGGGAGATCATGGACGACCTACTCAAGCAGGTCTATAATGCCACTGTGGAGAACTGGTAGATGACACGAGACGAACTCTACGGCTATCTGGCCGACCCCAAGCGACTAAATGCCGAGACGCTAGAGCCCATCCGACAGCTCTACGACTCTTATCCCTACTGCGCTCCCTTCGCCTTCCTCTACCTATATAATCTGTCGCTCACCGACGATGTCCGCTACCCCTCGGAGCTCCGCCGACTCTCGGTCTTGCTCCCCGATCGGGAGCGCCTCTTCCAGATGGTCGAGGGTGAGCGCCCAGCCTTCGCTACCCTCCCAGAGGCACAGGAGAGAGAGGACGCCTTCGACCTGATCGACCACTTCCTCGAGGGGGCTCGCTCCTCAGGAGAAGATCTACCTGATGCGCTCCATTATGAGGGGGCGAGCGAAGCGATCGACTACTTCGCTACCGAGGAAGCTCTATCGCTACAGGGTGAAGGGCTGGATCAGCTCCTAGAGGCTCAGCCTGCCTCTTCGCCTAAGGATCAGGCCTCATCCCAGCCTACGGCTCAGCCTTCTCCCTCGGAAGAGACCGCCCCCGAAGAGCTACTCTCCGAGACCCTCTCCAAGATATATATCCAGCAGCAACATTATGATAAGGCGCTGAGGATCATTCGGTCACTGAGTTTGAATTATCCAGAGAAAAATCGTTTCTTTGCAGACCAGATACGCTTCTTGGAGCGCCTAATCGAGCATAATAAATCCACAAACTAGTATAAGACATGTTTTACCTACTTACGGTACTGATCCTCGTAGCATCTATCGCCTTGGTACTGCTCGTCATCGTACAGAAGTCTAAGGGCGGTGGCCTGGCTTCTCCCTTTGCTTCGACGAACAATATCATGGGGGTACGCAAGACGACGGACGTGCTAGAGAAGACTACTTGGTGGCTCTTCGGCATCGTCGCTGTGCTCTGCATCGTCTCTACTCACTTCCTTGGGACGGGTACGGACGCTAGCGACAAGACCCAGCAGACCCTCGAGCAGAACGCTACCAAGGGTGCAGCTCCTACGGCTCTGCCTGCCCTAGGTGGTGGCGCAGCTCCCGCTGGTCAGTCTGCCCCTCAGGCACCCGCTACTTCGAACCAGGCTCCAGCAGAGACTCCCGCTCAGTAGCCCAGTGCTTCGAGAGCTCCCCTACCGCTAGGGTGAGCTCCTCAAGAGCCCTCCATACCTATACAGAGAGAAGGCATACCCTCTAGCGATAGAGCGTATGCCTTCTCTCTTCTTTTTAGGCCAGTCCAAATCGCCCGCTCCAGAGGCGCTCCAGAGGCGGTCTCGGAGAGGCTAAAAAGGGATGCACGGTAGGTCGCCGAAAAAACCTACAGTAGGTCGTCGATACGACCTATCGTGGGTCGTATCGACGACCTACCGTAGGGTCCTTTTTGGGGGGGGGCTGTAGCTCCTTACAAAAGGGCTCGTGAGAAGGGGCGATGACCTAGGCTTAGGAGTTAAGGTTTAATTGCGTATCTTTGCACCCGACTAATGCAACGATGCAGAAGGTTCTAATTATTTTACCGATTTAATGGCAACTAAAATCCGTTTACAGCGCCACGGTCGCAAGGCTTATGCCTTCTATAAGATCGTCGTCGCTGACAGTAGAGCGCCACGAGATGGCAAGTTTATTGAGAAGATTGGTACCTACAACCCCAATACCAATCCTGCCACAGTAGATTTGGACTTCGAGCGCGCATTGTATTGGCTCACGACTGGTGCCCAGCCTACGGACACCGCTCGTAGCATCCTCTCTCACGAAGGAGTACTGCTGAAGAAGCACCTCCAGGGTGGTGTAGCTAAGGGTGCCTTCGATCAGGCTGCGGCTGACGCTAAGTTCGACGCTTGGAAGGCTAAGAAGGACGGCGCCCTCGGGACCATCCGTGAAGGCCTAGCTAAGAGCAAGGCAGATGCTGCTAAGGCTGCACTCGAAGCTGAGCAGGCAGCCAACAAGGCTAAGGCTGCCGCTGTAGCTGCTAAGAAGCTCGCCGAAGCAGAGGCTAAGGCAGCTGCTGAAGCTCCTGCAGAAGCCGAAGAAGCTCCAGCACAGGAAGAGGCTGCAGCTGAATAAGTCGATCCTCGTCTCCACACAGAGATGTCTCCGACATAAATATAGCGGACGCTCGTCCTTCACCTCTCGAGGTGGAGCGACGAGCGTCCGCTTATTTTTGTCTTCCTCATCTATCTTCCATCCATCACTCTCACACCCTGGCTACCTTGTGTAGCCGTAAGTACTCATCAAAGCGTATGAAGAAGTATCTACTTCGTCTCTTTACCTGCGCCTTGCTAGTCCTTGCTACTCCAGCTCTCTGGGCGCAGGTGACTACCTCGGCCATCAACGGGACCATCACGGACCCTGCGACTAAAGAGGCCCTCATTGGCGCCAGCGTTGTCGCCAAGCACCTGCCTACCGGGACTACCTATGGCGCTGTCACTAACGTCAAGGGGAACTTCAGCATTGTAGGTATGCGCCCAGGTGGCCCCTACACTCTGACCGTCTCCTATATCGGCTATCAGTCTATAAAGCTCGAGAACATCCAGCTGTCCTTGGGCGAGACGGAGACCTTCAATGTAGAGCTCAAGGACGATACCAAGCAGATTACCTCCGTCGTCGTCACTGGCTCTAAGGGGAATAAATTCAATGCTCAGAAGACGGGCGCTGGGACCAACTTCACCCGTCGCAATATCGAGCGTGTCCCTACCGTGTCGCGTAGTCTCATGGACATCGCTAAGCTAACCCCTCAGTCCAACGGTAGTGGCTCCTTCGCAGGAGCAAATAGTCGCTTCAATAGCTTCCAGATCGACGGCGCTGTCAATAACGACGTCTTCGGCCTCGGAGCTTCAGGGAAAAATGCTATCTCTCTAGAGGCCATCGACGCCCTTCAGGTAGTCATCGCTCCCTTCGACGTACGTCAGTCAGGCTTCACCGGTGGCGGTATGAATGCCATCACGAAGTCAGGGACGAATGTCTTCCACGGCTCGGTGTACGACTACTATCACAACCAGGACTTCTACGGCACGACTGCAGGCAAGGATGTCAAGGTGCGCAAGAAGCTCGACAAGCAGTACGAGAATACTGTCGGCTTCACGCTTGGCGGGCCAATCGTCAAGGACAAGCTCTTCTTCTTCGCCAACGGTGAGTATGTCAAGCAGGTCAACCCTTCGACGTACATCGCTGGGGAGGAGAACTCTAAGATCACCAAGGAAGAAGCTGAGAAGGTACAGGCTAAGCTCAAGGAACTCGGCTACGACGCTGGGGGCTACACCTCTCGCAGTATCCCTAGTGAGACCTTCAAGGGGCTACTTCGTCTGGACTGGAACATCAACGATGCTCACCACCTGACACTGCGCTACAGCCACATCGACGACAAGCCTTATATCTTCGGCAATAGCCCGACGCGTATGAAGTTCTACAACACGGGCTACTTCAAGAGAAGCGTCACCAACACCATCGTAGCAGAGCTGAACTCCAAGCTTACCTCTACGCTCTCCAACGAGCTACGTGTGAGCTACAGTGGTATCCGTGACAAGCGCTCCTTCAATGGTAAGCCCTTCCCCTTCGTCTCCATCGACCTAGGGAACAGCCGTCAGATCCAGGCTGGTGTCGACCAGTACACGCCAGCGAACGAACTCGACCAGGATATCTACTCCCTGAGCAATAACCTCATGCTCAACCTCGGGGACCATACCCTGACCTTCGGGACGCACAACGAGTTCTTCCGCATGCGCAATCTCTTTATCGCGAACCTCTACGGTAGCTACGAGTACCGTGATCGCAACCTCGGTAAGGGTCCTGATGGAAAGAACATCATCCGCAACGGGATCGATGACTTCCTCGCTATCGGTACGCCTCTAGAAGTAGGTCCTTCGAACTTCTACCTCTCTTCCGTTAATACTGCTGTCACGGGGGTAGACCGCTGGGCGCCTGTCTTCCATGCCGGTCAGCTCGGCTTCTATGCACAAGATGATTGGAAGGTCAACGACAAGCTACGCCTCACCTACGGCCTGCGTGTAGACATGCCCTTCTTCATCGAGCGTCCTACGGCCAACGAAGCCTTCAACAACTCCGACATCGCTAAGCAGTACGGGGTCAAGAATCACTACCTGCCTCCTCTGCGTCCCCTCTTCTCGCCCCGTCTCGGCTTCCGCTATAAGATCGACGAACAGGGACTCTACATGCTCCGTGGGGGTACGGGTATCTTCACCGGACGTGTACCCTTCGTATGGATCTCGAATAGCTTCTCCAACAGTGGTATCGAGTACGCTCGTACCGCTCGCTTCAAGAAGGATGCTAACGACAACGTACGCTTCGCTGCTGATCCTACTTCTCCTAGATTCCAAGCCAATGCACAACCAGGATCCAGTGAGATCGATATGGTCGGCTCCGACTTCTCTTACCCACAGGTATGGCGCTCGAGCCTAGCCTTCGAAGCTCGTCTTCCTTGGGGTATTCGTGGTACGCTCGAAGGGATGTACACCAAGACCCTCAATAATATCCGCTACCAGGATCTAGGGCTGAAGAAGACCTCTGAGATCGTCTATTCCTCTGGAGAAGTACGTCCTGTCTACTCCCGTCAGGAAGGGAATAAGTACTCTAACCTCATTCTGCTGAGCAACTCCAACAAGGGGTATAGCTACAACATCACCGCTACGCTGAGCAAGGACTTCGGACATGGGCTGGATGCCTCGATCGCCTATACCTTCGGTGAATCGAAGGTTGCTAACGACGGGCTCTCTTCGCAGGCTGCTTCGAACTGGAAGTACAACTACTCTACCGACATCAACGGGGATGAGCTCTACTACTCCAACTTTGATATGCGCCACCGCTTCGTAGGGCAGCTCAACTACCGCATCGAGTATGCTAAGCACTTCGCTACGACGATCGGTCTGATCTACAACGGTCAGTCAGGCCCTCGCTACTCTATCCTCTCCTACACGGACCTCAACGGGGATGGGGAGCGCAACGACCTAGCTTACCTGCCTGAGAAGGCTACTACGGACAAGCGCTCGGCGATGAGCTACGAAGACTTCCTAGCTAAGAACCCAGACATCGCTGCTTACAAGGGTAAGATCGTACCTCGCAATGCGCTGATGGCTCCCTTCATCCATAAGTTCGACCTCCACTTCGCCCAGGACTTCTTCCTCCAGGTATCGGGCAAGCGCCACACCCTCCAGCTCAATGCCGACATCATCAACGTAGGCAATCTGCTGAACCGTGGCTGGGGTATGGAGCCCTATGTCAACTATAGCAGCATCACTCCTATCTCAGGGGCAAACTCTGACACCTTCTCTATCTCTACGCCCAACCCTTGGACGTATAGCGACATCGCTTCTCGCTGGAGAGCACAGGTCGGTATCAAGTACACCTTCTAGAGCCACAAGCCCGCTCGGGCTTAGCTAAGACCCACGGGGCAGATCTCCAGAGAGGAGGTCCGCCCCGTGTTCGTTTATGAAGGTGCTGGCCTGCGGGTGGAGTAGGGCATGCAGGGTAAGGTGGAGTATTCCCCTGTGGGAGTCACTCCTATTCCGCTTGGGAAGGCACGACTGCCTGCTCGTCGGAGGTGCTACTGCTCCCTCCCGAGAGGCGCTACTGGTGACGCTCGGGTGGCACTAGTAGCGCCTCTTGGCTATTGATATAAGTGAAGCCTCGGCAGGCCCCCTTCCGACATAGTCCAGGTTCTCCTTTTTCTTCTATGAGTTAAGCCTAAGTTGCCCTTTCCTTTCTGATAGGGTGCGGACACTGAAGTCAGCCGGGAAGGTGTCCCGTTTTCCCCTTCCCAGATACTTCGGAGAAGGCTTGCCCCCGTGGGGAAAACTTCATCGGAAAGGCTATGGCTTCATACGGAGAAAGCCGAGTCGATCACCGATGGGATTCATCGGGTCTATCTGAGAATAAATTTTCCCTATCGCTATGGCTTGGGATGAGGGAGAAGTCCAATGAATTTTATACCTTTGTTTAGGTTTTTTACACGTGAGAGGCACGTTCTTCGAGATAAGGGCACCTCGGAGAAGGCTCTTCACGCTCAACTCCAAACATTATCACTCTGTGAGGGGTTCTACTAGCCAGGCCCACTGTAGAACCCATCGGCTCGCTAAGGCGGGCTTCACGAATAAAATCCTGCTAAACAAAAAGAATATGAAGAAACTATCATTAGTACTTTCTGCGGCGCTCCTTACGGGGATCAGTAGTCAGGCTCTGGCTCAGGTCCAGGATGTAAGCTTCACCGTAGCACCTGTCGTTGGTTACACGCACTGGGACAAGAAGCTCAACCTCGGCGATGCTCCTTACTGGGGTGTTCGTGCTGGTTTCGGCTTCGGTCCACTCTTTGAGATCCGTGGTCTTTACGAGCGTAGCTTCGACCTCAAGGGCAAGCTTCAGTCGACGGCAAATCCTAAGTGGCTCCAGAACTGGGCAGACAAGCTCGAGGAGTCCAACGTCGATATCACCCGCTACGGCGGTGAACTGAAGCTCAACCTCTGGTCGAACGCCTTCCTCACTCCTTACCTCACTGCAGGTGGTGGTGTGATGAAGTTCGCCTACACGGGTAAGAGCGCTGCTGGTCTACCTACCGACTACAAGGAAGAGCAGATCTACGGTGCAGGGGGTGTCGGACTGAAGTTCAACCTTGGCCGTCGTGTCTCTCTCTCGCTCGAAGGGAAGGACCTTATCTTCAACGTCAACGAGAATAACCGCTACCTCGCCGAGCCTGCTAGCGCAGGGAAGCAACTGCACAACTGGACGGGACAGGCTTCTCTTGATATTTATTTCGGAGGGAGCACCTACCGCCCCACTGATGCAGTATCACGTGCCTACCGCAATCTCTATACGGATGGCTTCCGTGGGCTGAAGTTCGTGCTTGAGCCCGGTGTGGCTTATGCTGACTTCGCTCAGGCTACGGGTCTAGAGGATCAGTGGTTCGTAGGGGGATCGGCAGGGGTAGACTTCTCCTCCATCTTCGGTCTCCGTGGTTTCTACTACGCAGCTACGAAGAAGCCAGGTACGCTTGACCTGAACCTCAACAACGAACTTCGTATGTATGGGGGTAACTTCCTAGCACGTCTGAACATGCCTCTTGGGCTTACGCCTTACATCAACCTCGGTGCGGGCTACCTCGAAGTCACCAAGAAGTTCGTCCCCACAGTAGCAGGAGCAACTCCTAAGAGTGGCCTCTTCCTCTTCGGTGGTGGTGGTCTTGAGATCCCTCTCCACAAGTACGTAGCCCTGCACGGGAGCATCAACGCTATGCTCACCGAGCGTGCTAATCCTGACATCACGAAGGTGACAGACCCAGCGAATGTCAAGGTAAGTACCTTCTACCAGGCAGGCGTCCGTTTCAACTTCGGTCGCTCCAGCCGTGATGGTCGTGCCCTCTACCACAGCTACAGCGACGAGCAGACCCGTAATGAAGTGGCTCGCCTACAGGAAGCCAACCTCGAGGAGCTCAACGATCTACGTGCTCAGTACGACAGTCGTATCAAGAAGCTCAATGCTGAGCTCGCCGAAGCTGTCTCCCGTAGAGACACCGTCACGGTGACCCGTGTCCTCCATGAGAAGAATGAGGTCAACAACCGGATCTCTGACGTAGAGACGCAGACGACACAGCTGGCTACCCAGCCTCAGCCTGCCCATGCCGCTCCTGCCTACGTAGCACCCGCCCAGCGCAACGTGACCCTCACGAAGGCTCAGTTCGATGCCCTAGTAGATCAGGTGGTCAGCGACCTCAAGCGCACCAAGGGCTCTACGATCTCTGCTGCAGACGTCACAGGTAGCAGCCTCTCCGAGCTCGACAAGATCCTCCTGCTGAACGCCCTCTATCGTGCTCCCTATGCACAGCTGTCCGCACAGCAGGCTCAGGCTTATCAGCTCCAGCAGGCACAGGCACAGGCTGCTCAGGCTCAGGCCGTGCAGGTGGATAACAATATCGCACTGATCAAGCGCCTGGACCAGGTCATCGACCGTCTGGACAATATCTCTACCCAGCAGAGCGCACTCGTGCAGAAGGATATGACGAGCTCCGTCAACGACCGCTTCACCGCTACTGAAGCTCTCCTTCGTGATAGCCGTGATCGTATCGTCGTGGCAGACCGCAAGGACAATGGCCGTATCTACGCTGAAGAGATCAAGGTAAAGAAGGCTGAAGATGTCTTCTTCTTCAACCGCTTCGCTCTCTTCGCTGGTCCTAACTTCGGTGACAAGACCCAGCTCAATGTAGGTGCTCGTGCTTACCTCCAGCTCCGCAACACCAACTTCGACCTCGTCCCAGATGCCTATGTAGGTCTGCTCGGTGACAAGCTCGGCTTCGGTGTCAACGCCAATCTTATCTACAACCTGCCCTCGCTCTTCAACGGCGCTATTGCTCCTTATCTCGGTGTAGGTCTTGGCTTCAACAGTACTTCTGTCGAGAGCCGCCTCCTCCCCAACTTCGTCGTCGGTACGACGCTGGCTAAGGTACTTGGTGGTCGCCTCTTCGTAGACTATACGGCTCGTGGTCTCGTCCGTAATAGCCAGATCGCGGTAGGCTATCGCTTCCACTTCTAATGCTAGGACGATCTATGAAGTCGTTTCTTCTAGCACTCTCTATGCTTACCCTTGGCTCTGTCGCTTCGGCACAGAGCTCAGGGCAGGCACGAGGCCTAGAGCGCTCTTCGGCTGACACGCTCATCACCCTGACGCAGGACGAACTCCTGCGTGCTGTGCGTGCCGTCGCCGAAGCTCGCCTAGCAATAGAGTCTCCTCAGCGGTCTCAGACGGCTGTAGGCCTCTCCGCCTCCGACCTTCATGTCCTCAAGCTTCAGTTGCTCCTCAACGCACTGGGGCTTGGTGCTGTCCCCCCCGCTGAACCGTCCGCACTAGCTCCTCAGCCCGCTCCGATCGCTCAGCCCGGCTCTGTGAACTATCTCTCTGTGCACCCGCAGGTGGCGACGGCTCCAGCCTACTCCTCTCAGCCCAGCAACGCCCGTCTGGATCGCCTCGAGCAACTGATGCTCCTCATGCTCCAGCAGCGTAATGCTACCCGTGAGGCACTGGTACTGCCCAGTGCTCCGGACAAGCGCTCCCGAGGTACTAGCCGGACAGCTCCCGCTCAGCTCGCACAGCCTCAGGCTCACGAAGCTCCCGCTTCGAGTAGCGACTCTCTACTACGTGTCCTTCAGCAGGAGCTCATCGCCCTGCGTGAAGCTCAACCTAAGCAGGCCCAGCAGCCTCAGGTGATCATCCAGCAGGTACCCGCTGCGGCTCCTACTGTCACAGTGACGCCCCCTGCTCCCACTCAGCCCGTAGCTAGCCCTGCCACGAGCACGGCTCCTACGACGGTAGAGGTCGTCAAGACGGCTTCCTACTTCAAGCGTCAGGTCTTCTTCGCTGTCGGGCAGAGCACGCTCCTGCCAGAAGCACGCCTTACGCTCAATGAGGTCTACCGAGTCATGTCTGCCGACGCTGATATGAAGCTCTACCTTACAGGGTACGCTTCTCCCGAGGGTAATGCTCAGCGTAATGAGCTCCTCTCGCGTCAGCGTAGCCAGGCGGTACTAGACTACCTCGTGGCTTGCGGTATCTCCTCCGACCGCTTCATCACCGTAGCCGGTGGCGTAGATCGCACTACAGACCTCAAGGGTCTGGCACGTCGTGTAGATATCGAGCTCAAGAAGTAAGCCCGAGACGCACTACTCCTCCTCCGATGAAAGCTCCATCTATCCCTCCGATAGATGGGGCTTTTTCGCTATCTTTGGTTGTATATAAGTATTCCGACTATGCTGTATAAGACTCGATTCCTCTTCGCTACGCTTATTCTGGGTGGCCTTCTATTTGGATGCTCAGCCACGGGCCTCAAGAGCTCCGCCAAGCTCGACCCTATTGACTACGTCGACCCCTACATGGGGAATATCAGCCATCTGCTCGTGCCGACCTTCCCCACGATCCATCTTCCCAACGGGATGATGCGCGTGCATCCTCAGCGCTCGGACTACGCTAGCGAGCAGATCGCAGGCCTACCCGTCCTGCTGACTTCGCACCGAGGAGTCTCAGCCTTCAGCATCAGCCCCCGAAGGGATATCTCAGGCCTCGTCCCTCAGGTGACCAGCTATAGCTACGACAGCGAGCGAGTACGCCCTTACCTCTATGAGACCTACCTCGTCGAGCCTGAGGTCAAGGTAGACTATGCCCCCTCATACAGGAGTGCTATCTACCGCTTCGACTATGAGGGGAAGGCGGGAGGACGCCACCTCGTCTTCTCTACTAAGGATGGTGAACTGGTAGCTTCAGGCAAGGCCGTCTTCGGCTACCAACAGCTCGAGGACTCCACCCGTGTCTATGTCTATGCCGAGACGGACGTAGAGCCTAGCGTGCGTAGCCTCCGTGACCCCAAGACGGGTAATATCTCTCCCGTCACGGGCGTAGTACGTGGTGAGACCCTCTGTCTTACCTTCCCCAAGAAGACCGTCTCCCTGCGCTACGGGGTATCGTACATTAGTGTCGAGCAGGCACGGCGCAACGTGGAGCAGGAGATCCAATCCTTTGAACTAGGACTGGTCGCTAAGTACGGACGCAACGAATGGTCCAAGGCCCTCGATAAGATCCAGCTAGAGGGCGGGACACCCGAAGAGCTTCGTGTCTTCTACACCTCCCTCTATCGTACCTATGAGCGTATGATATGCCTCTCGGAGGATGGGCACTACTGGAGTGGCTTCGACAAGAAGGTGCATGACGACGAGGGAGTACCCTTCTACACCGATGACTGGCTCTGGGATACCTACCGGGCGACACACCCGCTACGTATCCTCCTCGACCCCGTCAAGGAGCAGCAGATGCTCACTAGCTACCTGAGGATGGCAGAGCAGAGCCCTGAAGGCTGGCTCCCTACCTTCCCCGAGGTCACGGGCGATACCCACCGCATGAATGGGACACACACCATCGCTACCTTCGCCGATGCTTACGCCAAGGGAGTCACAGGCTTCAGTCTTAGCGCTGCCTATCAGGCTTCGAAGAAGACACTAGCAGAGAAGTCTTACCTTCCCTGGACACGCCGGGAGAAGGGTGTGCTCTCTAAGTTCATGGATGAGAAGGGCTACTTCCCTGCTCTGCACCCTGGAGAGCGGGAGACCGTCCCCGAGGTGACGCTCTGGGAGAAGCGTCAGAGTGTGGCCGTGAGCCTAGCTGCAGCGTATGACTACTGGTGTCTCTCCCAGCTGGCGAAGTTCTCTGGTCATGATGGGGAACATGCAGACTATCTCCGTCGCTCCTACGACTACCGCAAGCTCTTCAACTACGATAAGGGCTTCTTCCATCCTAAGGATAGCCGTGGTCGCTTCATCGAGCCCTTCGACTACGAACTCTCAGGCGGACTGGGAGCACGTGACTACTACGACGAGAACAATGCCTATACCTATCGCTGGGACGTACAGCACAATCCTGCGGACCTGATTTACCTGATGGGTGGGCGTGAACGCTTCATTAGCCTTCTGGACGAGACGCTACGTACGCCACTGAGCAAGTCTAAGTGGGAGTTCTATAGTCAGCTCCCTGACCAGACGGGCAATGTAGGGCAGTTCGCCATGTCCAATGAGCCTAGCCTCCACATCCCTTACCTCTATAATTATGCGGGAGCACCCTGGCGTACACAGCGTCTGGTGCGTAAGCTCATCGACACATGGTTCCGCAGTGATCTCATGGGGATGCCTGGGGATGAAGATGGCGGTGGGATGAGTGCTTTCGTCGTCTTCTCGATGATGGGGATCTATCCGGTGACCCCCGGGATGCCCGTCTACAATATCGGTACGCCCTTCTTCTCTAAGATAACTCTGAAGTTAACCTCTGGGCGTACCTTCGTCATCGAGGCCGAAGGTGCTTCGTCAGAGAATAAGTACATCCAGAAGGCTACACTCAATGGGAAGCCTCTGGATCGTCCCTGGCTACGCCACAGCGAACTGGCTGCCGGTGGTAAGCTCGTCTTCACCATGGGCCCCCGACCCAATAAGAGCTGGGGAGTAGCTACGCCTCCTCCCTCAGCTGAGCGTGTCGAGCTGACGAAGTAATCCCCCCTTCGCTACCTTTGCTCGGTAGTCTTCCCTCTAAGTAGTCCGCCCCTGAAGTGCCTTGGTGCTTCAGGGGCGGACTTTGCCTATCAAGTGTGCTCCCTTCGTTCACTTGACGCCCTCAGTCCTAGCTGTCGGAATCAGGCTCAAAGGGACCCCCAAAAAGCACCCTACGGTAGGTCGCCTTTGAAACCTATAGTGGGTCGGTCGATCGACCTACTGTAGGTCGTCGAGGCGACCTACCGTGGGTCCCTTTTTGCCCCTCTCGTACTCTTGCTTCCAGAGGGCGGGATTCTTCCCCCTTTGGAGTACAGAAACCTTCCTTAGGAAGTAGTGCGGACATCTCGGTTAGGACCGAACATAAAAAGCCGATAGCGGGCTCAGATGAAGACCATCTGAGCCCGCCGTCGGTTTGGGTGATTTCTCTTTAAGGAGATCTGAGGCGCTAAGCCTTACGCTGGTGCTCCTCCAGTAGGCGGGTCAGCGTGACGAACTCCTCGACACCGAGTTGCTCCGGACGCTTGGAGAAGATCTCCGCCGTATAGCCCGTGTAGTCCGCTCCGAATAGAGGCTTGAGGGAATTGCGTAGGGTCTTGCGTCGCTGGTTGAAGCCCGTCTTGACGACCTGCTTGAAGAGCGCTTCGGAGCACCCCAGATCAGTGCGCTTGTTGCGAATGAGGCGGATGACACCGCTCTTGACCTTGGGAGGCGGATTGAAGACATGCTCGTCGACGGTGAAGAGATACTCCACGTCGTACCAGGCCTGAAGCAGGACACTGAGGATGCCGTAGTCCTTGTTGCCCGGGGGCGAAGCGAGGCGCTGGGCTACCTCCCTCTGGAGCATGCCTGCACAGCAGGGGATGCGCTCCCGATAGTCGAGCATGCGGAAGAAGATTTGTGAGGAGATATTGTATGGATAGTTCCCGATGAGGCAGAAGGGTGCTTCGCCAGGGAAGTAGTCTTCGATAGGGATCTTCAGGAAGTCTCCTTCGATGATACGCCCCTCGAGTGCAGGGAAGTGCGCTCGTAGGTAGGCTACCGACTCGGTGTCGATCTCGATGACGTGCGTGTCGTAGCCTTTCTCCAGGAGGAACTGTGTCAGTACCCCCATCCCAGGGCCGATCTCCAGCACGGGTAGGGTGCTGTGCGAGGCGATACTATCGGCGATACGCTCGGCGATGGAGAGATCGGTGAGAAAATGTTGGCCTAGAGCTTTCTTCGCTTTAACTTGCTGCATGGCTGATAACTAAAAACTTATTACATTTGCTAAGACTAAAGTAGTACAATTTCTTATAGTAGCTAAGAAAGCACTCCCACAGCACGCTCCCTGTCGAGGGGCCGTAGCTACACAGGAGAGTGCCTATCGAATGAAGATCAATCCTACACTGAAGTCCATCCTCTGGATCATCGTCCCCTTGCTCCTCGGTGGGTTGGGCTTCTATGGGCTCTATCGAGATACCGACTGGAGTGAGCTGATCCATACGCTCCGTACGGGGGTGAACTATCCGATCCTCGTCTTCAGTCTCCTCTTCGGGCTGATGAGCAATCTCTGCCGAGGTCTCCGCTGGGAGCTCCTCGTCCGCCCGATCGCTACCGACGGAGCGCCACCCCGTCGAATCAATGCGATCTGTACCGTCCTTGGCTCCTACACCGTCAATATGGGTATCCCACGCTCGGGCGAAGTATGGCGGTGCATCGAGATGGAGCGCCGTGAGGATCTTCCCTTCGCAGGACTCTTCGGTACGCTCATCGTAGACCGGCTGACCGACGTCCTGATGCTTAGTCTGATCCTCCTGGTGATCATCCTCTCTTCCACAGACTTCTTCATAGGCTATGTAGAGAGTCATCCCGAGCTGATGGCTTCGCTCCAGAGCTTCCTCGGCTCGCCGTGGTTCCCTCTGTTGGTGCTCCTAGGACTTGCGGTGCTGGGCGTCTTCGTCTGGCTCCTTCGCTCCCGACGCTCCAGTAGGATTGCGCAGTTCTTCATGCACATAGGCCGGGGGATGCTGAGCATCCAGCGGATGCCTCACAGGGGGCGATTCCTCCTGCTGACGGTGCTCATCTGGATCGGTTACTTCTGCTACTTCTACTTTGCTCTCTTTGCCTTTGAGAGCACACGTGACCTACCTCTCTCGGTGGCTTGTATCGCCTTCGCCATGAGTAGTATGTCGGTCATCGTGCCCGTACAGGCCGGTATGGGAGCATGGCATGCTGCTGTGATCATCACCTTCACTACCTTTGGGATGGCGACCCAGCCTGCCAAGGACTTTGCCTTCATCGTACACACGGCTCAGACGCTATGGATCACCTTCGTCGGGCTCCTAGCTATCATAGCTCTGCCGATCATCAATAGACACTACACTCGGGTGCGCACGGCTCCTGCCGACACACCTGTAAGCTACTAAACACATATTCACCCTAATCACCCATCGACTATGGCTGCTGAAATCAAGACTCTTGCTCCTCAGGCAGTGTGGAGCTTCTTCTACGATCTGACACAGATCCCTCGTCCCACAGGCCATACGAAGGCCTCTGAGGAGTATGTCCTGGCTCTAGCCAAGCGCCTCGGCCTCGAAGCCCAGCACGACGCTACGGGCAATGTCCTCGTTCGCAAGCCTGCTTCACCTGGGCTCGAAGGGCGCCCTACCGTCACGCTCCAGGCACACCTAGATATGGTGCCTCAGAAGAATAGCCATATCGAGCATGACTTCACTAAGGACCCGATCGATGCGTATATCGATGGGGAATGGGTGACCGCTAGGGATACGACCCTTGGTGCCGACAATGGGATTGGTGCTGCTTACGCTATGGCGGTGCTAGCAGACCCTACGCTCAAGCACGGCCCGATCGAAGCACTCTTCACCATCGACGAAGAGGTGGGTATGGTCGGAGCTAATGGGCTCCAGCCAGGCTTCTCCAAGGGAGATATCCTCATCAACCTAGACTCCGAAGACGAAGGACTCCTCTTCGCTGGTTGTGCAGGAGGTATCGATGTGAACGTCCGCCTAGAATACAAGGATCAGGAGCCCCTGCCCGAAGGGGATATCGCCGTACGTATCGCCCTGACAGGTCTGCGTGGAGGGCACTCGGGGATGGATATCATCCTAGGTCGTGCCAATGCCAATAAGCTCCTCGCTCGCTTCCTCAAGGAGGCTATCGCTGGCTATGGAGCACGCCTCTCTAGCTTCGAGGGTGGTACAGCACGTAATGCGATCCCCCGTGAAGCTTATGCCGTGGTCACTATCCCTGAGGCCGATGCTGATGGGCTGTGGGAGCTGGCTTCGGACTATCTAGATATCTTCCAGACCGAGTATAAGGGTATAGAGGAGTCTGTCAGTCTTCGCCTGGAGCGTGTAGAGCTCCCCAAGACCGTAGTGCCCGAAGAGATCCAGGACGGAGTCATCGGTGCGCTCGACGCTTGTATCAATGGGGTACAGAGCATGCTCACCGAATTCCCCGGTATCGTCGAATCATCGACGAACATGGCACGTGTCACGATAGGTGGAGGGCTCTTCACCGCTACCTTCTTGGTACGAAGCTCCTCAGAGAGCCGTAAGGACTACGTAGCCTCTCAGATCGAGAGTGCGATGAATCTGGCCGGCGCAGAGGTAGAGTTCGCAGGGGGCTACAACGGGTGGGCTCCTAATGCTTCGTCTGCAGTCCTACAGACCCTTCGCCGTGCGTATGAGGAGGTCATGGGTGTATCACCAGAGGTCACCGTCGTACATGCAGGTCTGGAGTGTGGCATTATCCAAGGGGTCATGCCCGATATGGATATGATCTCCATCGGCCCGGATATCCGCTCCCCCCATTCTCCCGATGAGAAGGTGCACATCGCCTCTGTCGCCCGCACTTGGGAAGTCCTGAAGAAGGGCCTGGAGCTCGTCTAATCGTCCACCAAAACCCTAAGTATATCACCAACTAGAAATTAGTAAATGAGTAAAACTGCTTATGTATTCCCCGGCCAAGGCGCCCAGTTCGTGGGTATGGGGAAGGAACTCTATGAGAATCATCCCTTAGCTAAGGAGCTCTTCGAGAAAGCTAACGAGATCCTCGGCTTCCGTATCACTGATATCATGTTCGCTGGTACGGACGAAGAACTCAAGCAGACCAAGGTCACTCAGCCTGCGGTCTTCCTACACTCGGTCATCCGTGCGCTCTGCCTCGGTGACGAATTCCAGCCCGATATGGTCGCTGGTCACTCGCTGGGTGAATTCTCAGCGCTTGTCGCTGCAGGTGCCTTGAGCTTCGAGGATGGCCTTCGTCTTGTCTCCAAGCGTGCTCTGGCGATGCAGCAAGCCTGTGAAGCCAATCCCGGCACCATGGCTGCTATCCTTGGTCTTCCCGATGAGAAGGTCGTCGAGATCCTCAAGACGATCGAAGGTGGCGTAGTGATCGCTGCCAACTTCAACTGCCCTGGTCAGCTCGTCATCTCTGGGGATATCGACGCTATCGAGCGTGCCTGCGAAGCGCTTAAGGCTGCTGGTGCTAAGCGTGCCCTTCGTCTGAATGTCGGAGGGGCTTTCCACTCGCCTCTGATGGAGCCTGCTCGTGCTGAACTAGCGCAGGCGATCGAGGCTACGGAGTTCCACTCCCCACGCTGCCCCATCTATCAGAATGTCCCTGCTCATGCTGTCAACTGCACGCACGGGATTAAGAAGAACCTCATCGCTCAGCTCACGGCTCCCGTACGCTGGACGGAGAGCGTACAGGCTATGGTCGCCGATGGTGCTACCCGCTTCGTCGAAGTAGGTCCTGGCGCAGTCCTTCAAGGTTTGATCAAGAAGATCGCTCCCGCTGTCGAGGTCGAAGGCAAGCAGTAAGCTCCCTCCTCTCCTAATATACCCCACCGCCCGACTGTCTCCCTTCCCTGGAGGCGGTCGGGCGGTGTCATTTATAGCGAGAGGGGAGTGAAGACGCTCCTTCATCCTGCTTATCTCCCCGCCCTTTGGTGCTCATTCTGTGGTGGGGGAAGGCGTCGCCTTCGGATGAGGTGGAGAAGGGTGCTCTAAGGGGGGCAAAAAGAGACCTACGGTAGGTCGTCCTTGCGACCTACCGTAGGTCGGTGAGACGACCTACCGTAGGTCGGTGAGACGACCTACAGTAGGTTTTTTCGGCGATCTACCGTAGGTCGTTTTTTAGGGGTATCGAAGGACGGCTCCCAAGCGTCTGAAAAGGACGCCTTCCGATGGGTAGAAAGGTCGGGGAAGAAGTGCCGTTAGTTTTTCCTCCATTTGAGGGTACTTTTAGCCTCCCTCGAGTGAGCTGGAGAGGAGGCTTTTCTTTGGTCGTTTTTCTTCGCCTGTTGCGCTCCTTCCGCTGAGCCTTCTCCGTGCTGATTTTCTCCGACTTTTTGTGGATGGATGGCTTGAATAAGGGTGCACTTTGGGGAAAAATCTAGGTGCGTAACGGATTCTTCTAGTACCTCTTGTAAATTTGATTTTAATTTCCTACGTTTGCAGTATGGATATAAAGGATTGAGCGACGGAGCTTAGCCTAGAGCGATTGGGCGACAGATGAAGAGGCTCCTCAAGTGCACGATATGTCGAACAACATAAATAGAAAGATCGTATGAAACAGTTCTACTTAGTCTGCTCTATGCTATTAGCATTAGCTAGCTGCACATCTCAGGACGATGCTCTGCATCCCAATCTGGATTTCACCAAATCCACGAACGCTGAAGAGGAGGTATCTCGGTATCAGGTTAGCCTTCGCTCTGCAACGTACTTTGCGAATAAGCTACAGCTTGAGGATGGTGCTACACGCCAGATCCGCCGAATTGATCCTGTCACAAAAGACGCCGATACCCTACTCTATTTTGTCAATTTCGATGCTGACAAAGGATGGGTTATATTGTCGGGAGATAAGCGAACAGAGCCTGTCTTAGCTTCATCAACGTCGGGAGGCATTGATCTGAAAGCTATGGGGGCATCGACTGTTTGGTTCAATGACCTAGCTGGTCGGATCTATGCCCTCAAGCATTCTGGTCATAGTGATACCCTCTCTACCAACTACGCCATGTGGAGCAAGATTGATACGCTAGCTTTGGGGCTTCGTGCTAAAGGGGCTAATCCTCAACTAAAAGGAGAGTCAAGGGCTCGGATTTTTGATAATGAAGATCATTCTGATGAGGGAGAACCAGAGGAGTCTGAGTATGAAGATGTCCTTGTTGACTTGAAGGTTGAGGTCCTCACTGATAAGGCTGTAGGCCCTCTCACTACAACGAAATGGGGGCAGGAATTTCCTTGGAATCAGTGTTCTCCATTTTGGGGAAATACAACAGCACGTTGCCTTACAGGGTGTGTCGCAGTCTCTGGCGCTCAATTGTTGTATTACTTCCATTTTCTGAAGAATAAGCCGAGAAGTTTCTATACGAGACTAGATGGTGAGGCTAGAATCTATGATAATCGGGGCAATGGATACCAAAACTATAGATTTGAAGATCTTTCAGAGAGTGCCTGGGAAAGGATGTCTAACCCGGGAAATCAGATAGAGGGACCGAAGCTGGCTTCCATCCTGATGACCTATGTGGGGTTGCGTATAGGGATGCACTATGGTCTTCGCTCTTCTACTGCTGATGATGTAAAGTTAGTTCAGCTCTTTAGTGAATTTGGAATTGGTTCCGAGTATGTTGGGTACAAGCCCGAGTTAGTTCGAGCTTCCCTAGATGAACGCTTGCCTGTGAATATCTCAGCTTTTATCGATAGGAGAAGAGAAAAAATCCTTGTGATTTTCAAGGGCAAATGGCTCTATTCAAGAGGCCATTCTTGGATTATTGATGGCTATAAGGAGAAAGAGACTCGCTATACCAGCACTTATCAACGACTCCCTAGATTTAAAAGAGCAGATGAAACAGAACCTATCTTAAAGGCAATCTCTGCTAGTCAAGTTACAAGTTCTACGAGGAAGAGAGAGAAGCCTTTGTTCCCCTATACGTATAAGAATGTTCATGTAGAACATTCTTACTACTGGAAGATGAACTTTGGGTGGGATGGATCTCATGATGAAGGAGATTACCTCACTGGGGAGGATGGCGTTTGGTCGACATCGAACGGGGGATATCAGTATAATAAGAATATTATTCATAACTTCACTTTCTAGCTTAATCGGGCGGGGAGCTAAGGATAGGGGGCTTGATACTTAGTCCTTAGCCTCTCCTGCCAGATTCTAGAACTATTATACTATGATTGCAAGGGTGAAATCGCTAGGCAAGCTTTCCTTTTTGGCCGCATTAAGTTTAGTCTCCTGTAGTAAGAATGATGATCGCCTGATAAAGGAAGACTTAGCATTCAATTACTTCCCCAGAGAATGTACACGGATCTTAAGTTTACCAATGGAGGAGAAATTGGTAACTGAGTCTACTGGACAGACTGGGCAAAAAGAGGTTGTCGTCGGTGAAGAAGGTGTCAGAGCGAAGGACTTCCTTTATTGGCTGATGACAGGCGCAGACGACCTAGATTCTCTAGAGCTCTACTACTCTAAGTACAGAGGAAGGAGCTACGAATATATCTATCATCGCCCAAGAGTCAAGTTTCAGCTTGCTCCAGGCTTTCGCATGACTGAAGTTCAGCTCCTCAATGACTATCTGGCCGGTGCTGGTCACCGAGGCATTTCATCGGATCGGATGAATGCAGGACTGCTCGCGACAGCGCTTATCCCCTGGGAGTATCGGGTGACAGGCGTCAAGGACTTCAAGATTGTGGCACTCACCCCGCTCTTCGGACTACCTGCAGAGACTTCACTCAATCGCTTCTTTACGTTCCATGAGCTGGCGCCTAAGCAGATCATCTCGAGTCAGTCAAAGACCTTGCTCTGGGGCTACAGTGATCAGGAGCAAGTGACCAGTATCGCTCAGTGGCTCTCCATGCGCCCGATGGCTCAGCCCGTGATGATGCTCCGACTGAACACCATGCCTCAGGAGGTGCCGGTGAAGACCCGCCTCGTCACGATCCTCACCACCACAGACGGCAAGGAACTCCGTGATACCCTCCAGGTGCTTCTCAAGTAAGCATCCAGGCACAAGCATCTAGAATCTATAGTCAGCTCCCCGAGGATTCGTTCCTCGGGGAGCTGATCCTCAGGAGCGACCTGTGACGACCCGTCTTGTCGCGATCCTCACGACGAGGGAGGGCAAGGAGCTCCGTGATACCCTTCAAGTCCGTCTCCGATGAAGCAATCCCTTACTACTCTAGTTCTCCTGCTCACGCTCCTGCTCAGTCCAGGCTGTGTGCGTGATACAGACTTCCGCATCCCCTCTGAGGAGCGGAAGGTCGCCCTCTCGTGCATCTTGACCAATAGCGACGTGCAGAAGCTGACGCTGACCTACAGCCGAGGCCTCCGAGGTGGACGCTTCTTTACCGAGGTGCCTCAGGCTACCGTGACCCTCTATGCAGGCGAGACTCCTGTAGGCTCCTTCTCTAAGGTCGGCTATGGCGAGTGGGAGCTGAACTACCGCCCTGTAGCAGGGCAGTCCTACCGCATCCAGGCAGAGATCCCTCAGGGACCGACCCTCCGTGCGACGACGACTATGCCTGGGCCTGTGGCGATCACCTACAAGAAGAGGAACTATGCTCTTCGCACGAAGACCTTCATACAGCGACGAATAGATGGCCCCTTTTGGATCTTCTGTCTCGAGTCGAGCCTAACCGATCATAAGTACATCTTTGCACCGCCGACACTGGAGTCGGATACCCAAGTCTCCCTCTACCAAGAGGTGGCGACAGACCATCCCGATGTAGACCACTTCAATGAGCAGCGTGAGCTGAGCACTTGGGACCCCGATCGCCTAGGTCTGGACATCTATAAGTACTACATCCGGATCGCTCCGAGTGGGCCTACTCCCCGTAGTACGATCCTTCCCTTTGTGATCCAGCATCCGTACAAGGTGTCGGGAGCGTCCTTTGTCGTCTTCCGCTCTGCCTCGACGGAGTATGACCGCTATCTACGCTCCGTGATCGAGAAGATGAGCCTCTATGAGAGCGACGATGATCCTGGAGCTTGGTTCGATCAAGTAGCTAGCTATTCGAATGTCGAGCAGGGTGTCGGGATCTTCGCCGCTTACCATCAGAGCTACGTGTACTACAATAACCCTAACATAGGAGAAGAGCCTAAACCATGAGACAGCCACTACTCACATTTCTCTTAGTCCTCTTGAAGCTCTCCTCCTCTCACCTCCTAGTGGCGCAGAGCTATCAGGGCGTAGTGAAGGATGGAGAGACAGGGCACTCCCTGCCCCGAGTCATTCTGCGTACCGACCGAGGACGCTATCTGGCGGAGACGAACTCCACCGGCCACTTTGCCTTCGACTACGAGGCGGATTCGCTCTCTGCTGTGCTCTTCGCCGAAGGCTACCGACAGCGGATCGTACAGCTACGTGCCGGGAGTCGGGGCGAGTTCACCCTGCTGCCCTTCGGGAGCGAACTAGAGGAGGTCACCGTCACGAGCCTCCGTACCTCCCGAGGAAATAGCTCCTTTGACTACACGCCCGCCGATGCGAAGAAGATCGTCACCGTCCTCGGTGAGGCTGACCCGCTTCGCTACCTGCAGGTACTCCCAGGAGTATCCCCAGGGATGGAGGGCGGTCTCAGCTACTTCGTGCGAGGAGCGGGCAATAGCAACAATAGGGTTGAGCTCGATGGTGTCCCTGTGATGGCACCGACGCATCTCTTCGGCCTCTTCTCTGTCTTCCCCTCGGACGTCCTAGCGAAGTCCACCTTCCAGATGGGTGGTATCACGGCTTCCTCTGGGGACTTCCTCTCTTCACTTCTTAGGCTCGAGACACATCAGAGGCAGGCACAGCGCTACACAGGCTCTATATCGCTCTCTCCCATTGTCCTAGGGGGCTCGCTTAGGGGACCTATCGTGAAGAATAAGCTCTCCATCCAGGTCGCTGGTCGTACTTCCCTCCTGCGTCAAGAGTTCCTTCTCCTCAAGTCCATCCTAGGGAGGGACAAGGAGACGGGAGAGGAGCAGATCAAGGATGAGTTCAACCCTCAGGTGCAGGATCTCTATGCTAAGCTTTATTGGGCGATCTCGCCTCAGCACACACTTGACGCCTTCGTCTTCGGGAGCCATGACTACTTTGACTACAAGCCTAAGGTGGATGACTCTCAGGGGATCTTTAGCCGTGTCACGCTGAGCTGGAACAACCGACTTGCTAAGATTCGTTGGCAGTACACACCCTCAGCGTTGCTCCGCTTTGAGACCTTCGCTTACTACTCGGACTTCAAGTCTGACCAGGGGGATGTGCAGATATCTAATAGCCCTAAGGCACAGCGTCAGTTCTTCGGAGCTAAGCGTATCGAGCAGGCTTTGCAGAGCCAGTTTGTCGCCGAGCTCTCAGGGATTCAGCTATCAGGAGGTCTAAGCCTTCGTCTCAGGGAGCACCATCCTCTGATCCGCTTGGCTGGGGTTGGCTCCAAAGGACAGTCGGGTGATCACGAGGTGATACGTAGCCAGCTCTATTCAGCCTTCGCCGAAGGGAGCTATCAGACCTCGACCTATAGTCTGAAGGGAGGTCTACGCTACGATGCTTATCGGGATGGAGGGAAGAACCTCCTCCATTCGCTTGATGTGCGTCTCAAGGGGACACTCCAGCTCACCCCTTCGATAGGGCTAGAGGCAAGCTTCGACCGCCTCAGTCAGTACCAGCATACGCTCGAGGGGCTTCCCATCGGTTGGGCACTAGACCTCGTCGTCCCAGCCTCTCGGCAGTTCCTCCCCGAGCGTGCCCATCAGGGCTATGTGGGAGGCTTCTGGGGTGATGATACCTACTATGCGACGCTGGGAGCGTACTACAAGGACCTCTCTCATGTGACGGCACACCGAGGCGGGATCAATCAGTTCACTACACGCAATGTCCGCTGGCACGAAGATCTGCTCCAGGGACGAGGGCGCTCCTTCGGTCTGGAGCTCTGGGTGGAGAAGCGCAAAGGACGGCTGACGGGGACGCTTGCCTACACGCTCTCTAGGACAACTCGCCACTTCGCTGACCTAAACGAAGGGAAGGCCTTCCCCTTCGCCAATGACCGTACGCACAACCTCAGTATGCAGGCTCAGTACGAGACCATCCGACGGGCTCGCTCGGGGCAGGCTGTCACACTCTCTTGTGCCTTCACTTCGGGGACGAATATGACGCTCCCCGTCACGGTCTACCGGGCCGAAGAGCTCCCCTTCTGGGATACACAGAGTGGTGGGATCCATGTGCCCCCCAAGCAGAACTATCATGCGACGACTCGTACGGCCATGACCAGCGTCAACGGCTATCGACTGCCCTACTACCTTCGCTTGGATGCCAGCTATACCTTCCGTTGGCAGCGTACTCGACTAAGGCATGAGCTGACGATCTCGGTGTACAATGTGCTCAATCGGCACAATGCCTTCCTGACTTTCTACGACGACGACCGCTGGAAGGAGCTCAGTATCATGCCCCTCATCCCTTCGATTCGCTGGGAGACGAGGTTCTAGCTGGTGCACTTCTCCTTATTCACTGTGCAGCCTGCCCCACGAGGATAGATTCCTCGTGGGGCAGGCTGTTTGTTTTTGGGGAGACTTGGGCTAGGTAGCAGGAGCGTGAAGCGAGCTTCTTCGGGCTCAACTTTTGGAGGGGTAGGGAGAGGGCTTGCGAGGGGGGCAAAAAGGACCCTACGGTAGGTCGCACTTGCGACCTACTGTGGGTCGGTGAGACGACCTACAGTAGGTTTTTTCGACGACCTACCGTAGGTCGTTTTTTAGGGTCTTGGGAGGGGGGATGCCGGAGGGGCGAGAAAAGCCGTGTTTGTAGGGTAGGGACGTCGCTCGGGGAAGGACTACGCCGCCGTGATTTTTCCCTTCGATCGTCGGCGCAAATTTTGGCGGAGTGAAGGAGGCTGATCGAGGGGCGAAGAAACGCCTTGGTCCGTGATCGGCCTTCGAGGGGAGCGCCCGTGGGCGGAGGTGCCTTCGCTCGGGGGAAGTCGGCGTCTACGAGCCGTATGGCTGTAGATTATTGTTATCTTTGTGTAGAGAGAATTACAGCGGAGCAGATGCACCCTCCCGAAGGGATGATCCCCAAGGCCTTAGCCCCTCCGCTTCTTGCCCTAACGACTACACCACAGCATGGCTGCACAGCGAGTATCCATCCTCCTCGTCTATACCGGAGGCACGATAGGCATGGTAGAGAACCCCGAGACGGGGGCTCTCGAACCATTTGATTTCAACTACCTTCAAGACAATGTCCCCGAGCTTCGTCTCCTGGGATGTGATATATCGAGCGTGGAGTTTTCGCCCCCGCTGGACTCGTCGGCGATCACCACGGAGCACTGGGTGCAGCTGGCACGGGTCATCGAGGAGCACTACGAGGACTATGACGGCTTCGTCATCCTCCATGGGACTGACACGATGGCCTACACGGCCTCGGCGATGAGCTTCGTCTTCGAAGGCCTCTCTAAGCCAATCGTCTTCACCGGCTCTCAGCTCCCCGTGGGGAAGCTCCGTACCGATGGCAAGGAGAATCTCATCACCGCTATCGAGATCGCAGCAGCACGGGACGAGGCGGGTCGCCCCCGTGTACCCGAGGTCACACTCTTCTTCGAGAACTATCTGATGCGTGGTAATCGATCGAGCAAGGTCAGTGCGGATCAGTTCAGTGCCTTCGAGTCGTACAACTATCCTCACCTAGCCTATGCGGGTATCGAGATACGCTACCATGATGCTGTGATCGCTAAAGCCCCTCAGGGGCGGACACTCGCTGTACACCCTCACTTCGACCCGAACGTGGCGGTGCTGAAGCTCTTCCCAGGGATCACCCGTGGTGTCGTGGAGTCGATCCTGTCGCTCCCCACGCTCCGAGGGGTGGTGCTCGAGACCTTTGGCAGTGGCAATGCCCCGATGCTCCCGTGGTTCCTTGATGCCCTTCGGGCGACAGTTGCCCGAGGTGTGGTCATCGTCAACGTCACTCAGTGCGTCACCGGCTACGTGGATATGATGCGCTACGAGACGGGGATTCTCCTACAGAAGATAGGGGTCGTCAGCGGGCGTGATGCTACGACGGAAGCCGTCCTCACCAAGCTGATGTACCTCCTTGGTCAGGGCTTCAGTTCGGAGGAGGTAGGTCAGCTCATGGCCATTCCTCTCAGAGGCGAGATGAGCCTCGACCAAGAGATGGAAGGCTTCTCACGGGAGACGTCCATCTACCGCCGCTAAGACTAAGCTTGCATACTCTATAGATACAGATGATCAGGTTCATGTGTCTCTCCAGCGGAAGCAGTGGGAACTGCTACTATCTGGGAGACGAAGACGGGGGCTTCCTCATAGATGCTGGGATCCCCATACGCACCATCACTAAGACGCTCAAGGCTGAAGGGATCACTCTGGACGGAGGTCACCTCCACGGGGCGATCGTCACCCACGACCATGCCGACCATATCCGCACCATAGGTGTCGTCGGCGGAGTCTACCACCTGCCGATCTATGCCACTCGTCTGGTGCACGACAGCATAGCGCATAGTCGCTTCGTCCAGGATCCTATAGGCGCCTCCCGACGCGATATAGCCATCCGTGAGCCCTTCACGCTGGCGGGCTTCACCATCGAAGCCTTCCCCGTACCGCACGACAGCGCTGAGAATGTCGGCTACCATATCACTAAGGGGGACTTCAAGTTCACGCTCGCCACGGATGTGGGGCACGTCACGGATATCATCGAGGACTATGTAGGTCGTGCCGATCATGTAGTGCTCGAGGCCAACTATGACCGTGAGATGCTTCGCTCGGGGAGCTACCCAGAGTTCCTCAAGGGACGTGTGTCTTCGCCCCTAGGACACCTATCGAACGATGAGGCTGCCGAGCTCCTCAGTCGTGTCTACCACCCGGGCATGAAGAACGTCTGGCTCTGCCACTTGAGTAAGGACAATAACCACCCTGACCTCTGCTGGAAGACTGTCGAGCAGCGCCTCTTCTCCGAAGGGATACGTGTGGGTAAAGACCTTGCACTCACCGCCCTGCGCCGCACCACTGCCTCTCCTATGTACCTACTAGATCTCTAGAGGCATCAGGAGCACCGAAGACTCTATCTAACTATCAATACCCCACAAAGCTATGGATACAGAGAAGTATAAACTCTACACCAAGGGAGGCGACAAAGGTCGTACGTCGCTCGTCGGCGGACAGCGTGTCCCTAAGTATGATATTCGCCTAGAGAGCTACGGCACGATCGACGAACTGAATTCCTTCGTCGGTGTGCTCCTCTCCCATGACCTAGAAGAGGTGGATCGTAAGTTCCTCTTCTGGCTACAGCACAAGCTCTTCTCCGTGGGTGGCTATCTGGCTACTGATACCACGCATGACGAAGTACACGAGGTGACCTGTGTCACTGAGCGAGCCGTCGCCCGCATAGAGCGTGAGATCGACCGCCTCGACGACCTCGTACCTCCCATCAAGGCCTTCATACTCCCTTCGGGTGGAGCCATCACTGCTTCGGCGCATGTCTGCCGTACAGTCTGCCGTCGTGCTGAGCGGATCATCTACCGCCTCAACAGCGAGACTCCCCTAGAGCCTAATGTCCTGCGTTTCATCAATCGCCTCAGTGACTACTTCTTTGCTCTTGCCCGCAAGGAGGTCTTCCGCATCAATGGCGAAGAGATCGTCTGGACCTACGATCACGAAGATCTTTAGCCCTGCCTTCCTCTCCCTCCTCTCCTGTCTTTCCCTCCGCTTAGACCCTTCCCTCCCCGATGAATAAGCTCACGCAGCAGCAGAAGCTCGACCAATCCCTTTCGCTCACTCCTGCCCAGATCCAGGCCATCAAGATGCTGGAGCTCACCGGGCTGGAGCTCGAAGGACGTATAGAGCGAGAGCTGGAGGAGAACCCCGCTCTAGAAGAGAACTACGAGGAGCCTCAGCGTGAGTCGGAGGACTCCACACCCGAGGGAGATACCAGTGATCAGGACTGGGAGCTCGGCGAGTATGCCACCGAGGATGATATCCCCGACTATAAGCTCCGAGAGCTCCAGGAGCGCCAGTCGGTGAGGGAGGAAATACCCTTCGCTGCTGGGGCACCTTCGCTAGACGAATACCTCATGGACCAGCTTGCTCTGGTGACGCCCCTTGAGGGGGTGCGCCGTGAGATCGCCCGCTACATCATCGGCAATATCGACAGCGACGGCTACCTGACTCGCTCGGTGGAGGAGATCGAGGATGACCTGCTCTTCAAGGCGGGGCTCTCCGTCTCTCCCCAAGAGATCGAAGAGCTGATCCGTCTGGTGAAGACCCTTGACCCCGCGGGCATCGCTGCCCGTGATCTCAGGGAATCCCTCCTACTGCAGATCGAGCGTCTCCCCGAGACACCCCTGCACCGAGAGGCCTACCAGATGATCCAGGACCACTATGAGGACTTTGTGAATAAGCGCTTCGATCGCCTCTGCTCCTGCCTAGGTGTAAGCGAAGAGCGCCTAGCGGAACTCTACACCTTCGTCTCGCACCTGAGCCCCAAGCCCGCCAGTGGCTACGGCGACGACTCTGAGGGGCGGTTTGCCCACTTCACACCAGACTTCATCGTCACGGAGCGGGATGGCGAACTGCTGATCTCTCTGGTCGGGGAGCGGGATCTGCCCCCGCTTCGCCTCAGCCCCACCTACCTGGCTCTCCTCGAGGAGCAGAAGGGACAGCGAGGGGATTCACGACAGAGCCGAGAGGCCTTCACCTTCCTCAAGCACAAGGTCGAGCAAGCCCGATGGTTCATCGACGCTATCCAGCAGAGAGAGGAGACGCTCCGCAAGACGATGACGGCCATCGTCGCCCATCAGCGGGACTTCTTCCTCACGGGCGAGATCTCGGCGCTGAGGCCTATGATCCTCAAGGATATCGCCGAGGCTACGGGTCTGGACATCAGTACGATCTCTCGGGTGAGCAACAGCAAGTCCGTGCAGACCGACTTCGGTGTCTACATGCTGAAGTTCTTCTTCGGCGAAGGCATCATCAACGACGAAGGCGAGAGCATCTCTACCCGTGAAGTCCGTGAAGCCCTAGCGAAGCTCATCGCCGAAGAGGATAAGCGTAAGCCTCTCTCCGACGAGCAGCTCACCCAGCTTCTCTCCGAGCGAGGTTACCCGATCGCCCGCCGTACCGTGGCCAAGTACCGAGAGCAGCTCCGCCTGCCTGTAGCCCGTCTACGCAGGGAGCTGTAGCCTAAGCTCTAGCTACTAACCTCAAGCGCCATCGGGCACAAAGCATCTGATGCTTTGTGCCCGATGGCGCTTTACTTTTCTCCCGTAGAGTGGGGGAGAGTGGAGCCCTTTAGATCGAGAGGATACGCAGGGCTTCTACCTGCTCCTTGTCGATTGGCTTATTCTTCTTGATCGCCTTGGAGAAGGGTACGTAGACGAGGGCATCATTGACGATACCGATCATCACATTGCGCTGGCCGTCGAGGAGCGCCTCGATAGCGGCGACCCCCATCCGGCTAGCGATGATCCGGTCTTGAGCGCTGGGTGAGCCCCCACGCTGGATATGCCCGAGGATCACGACCCGCACGTCGAACTGGGGGTACTCCTTCTCCACTCGCTCGGCGACCTTCATCGCTCCGCCGGTGCTTTCACTCTCGGAGACGAGCACGATACTGCTGTTCTTCGTCTTGCGGAAGCCATTCTCGATCGTCTCGGCGAGCTGGTCCTTCTCGACGGCAAACTCCGGGATGATCGCCGCCTCAGCACCTGCGGCCATAGCCCCGTTGAGCGCTAGGAAGCCAGCTTCTCGCCCCATGACTTCGACGAAGAAGAGCCGTTCGTGCGAAGAGGCCGTATCTCGGATCTTGTCCACCGCCGACACGATGGTATTGAGCGCCGTGTCGTAGCCGATCGTGAGGTCTGTGCCGTAGAGGTCGTTGTCGATCGTGCCCGGGAGGCCTACGATGGGGATGTCAAATTCGTCGGCGAACTCCCGTGCACCCGACAGCGATCCATCGCCTCCGATCACGACCAGCGCATCGATCCCATGGGAGCGCATCGTCTCGTAGGCGAGCCGGCGACCTTCGGTGGTGCGGAACTCTGGGCAACGGGCGGTCTTGAGGATCGTACCCCCACGTTGGATGATATTGCTCACGTGCTGCGTCTCGAATTCCTCGATCTCTCCCGTGATCAATCCCTTGTAGCCTCGGTAGATCCCCTTGACACGGATCCCGTGGTAGATAGCGGTGCGAGTGACTGAGCGGATGGCGGCGTTCATCCCGGGCGCATCGCCTCCGGAGGTCAGCACTCCTATACATTTGATTGTAGCCATATCTTCTGGTTGTTTTCTAAGCAGACGAAGCCTGCTTCTCTTGATGCAAAGATACGTTAAATGCCTGCCCGCTCTGCTTTGCCCCCTCGCTTTGCCCTCCTTTTGGGCGACCTCCGACGAGGCTTCTTTTCACCTCTTCCCCGAAGGGGCAAAAAGAAACCTACGGTAGGTCGTCGAAGCGACCCACTGTGGATCGTCTCGACGACCTACAGTAGGTTTTTTCGGCGACCTACTGTAGGTCGTTTTTGAGGTGCTTCGGAGACCCCTCGCAAATGCCCTGTTTATCAGGGCTCTTGGACGAGGGGAAGGTCGAACGTCGACCCTCCGAAAAGCACCCTCCAAGAGGAGGGGTAGAATAGCCTCCCTGTCTCGAGTAGTTACTTCTTGCCCTTACGGCGGTTGCAGTCCCTACAGAGCATCTGGAGGTTCTGAGGTTCGGTCTTACCTCCCTCGCACCAAGGCGTGATATGGTCGCCTTCCATCTCCTTATAGTCGAACTTCTTCCCACAGCAGGCGCAGACCCCACCTTGTCGTTCGTAGGCGGTGCGCTTCTGGCTGTCGGTGAAGGCCCGTATATTGAGCACGCTTGGGTCGTCGTTCCCGATAGCCTTCTCGAGGACGTACTGATAGATACCACTTTTCTTCTTCACATCATCATCGGCCATCAGCCGAGAGACTTCCTGCTCGAGTGTCTGTGGGTCATACGTGTACTGATGGTATCTATTGTAGTAGATCCCCCAGGGAAGCCCCTTCATCTCCTTCCGATAGGTGGGGAAGAGTGTCTCTACCCATGCGATGACCCGCCTGAAGTAGTCCCAGAGGTCCTGAGCGTTAGGGTCGTGCTGGTGCTCGATCATACATTCCTCGATGCTCTGCTTGGGGCTCACTCGGTCTCCATACCAATAGATTACCTCCTCCAGATAGTCCTGTCGGATGGCGATCCCACCGAGGTAGTTGCTCCCAAGCCCATGAGCAGCACACCCTGTCTTACTGAAGTAGCGCTTGGCATCCGATACCCAAGGTCCCGTATAGACAGCGTTGCGTAGCTCTTGGTCGGTAAGCTCTTCGCCGGCAGTATTGATCGTCCTGAACCATTCGAGCTTCTCGCTCTCCGTCCCCTCGCATATATAGACGGTGAGCTCGTAGTCGAGGAGCTTCTTCTGTAGATCCTCAGGGAGCGAACTGAAGTTTTGAGGCAGTGAATTTCCGAAGAGCCCCTTGCAGGAAAAGTCATTGTCGAGGAAGGTGCAAATGGATAGCGTCCTCTGCTGTCCGTCGATCAGGTCGTAGCGACCGTTCCCTTGGTCAGACCAGTACATCACGTTCAGAGGATACCCCTTACTCAGGGTGTCGATGACCGCCCGCTGTTGCTCGGGCTTGTAGATGAATTCACGCTGGTAGGCGGGACGTACATCCAGCTTGCCTCCATAGGCGACGACACCATTTTCCCCATGATCCTGATATCCGTCGAATAGGTCACGGACAGTAATATGTTCGAGTCGAATGTTCATAGGTTACTTGCGTTTGCGGATGAGAATGCGTGCATATACGGCTTGACCGTTGATACATCTATCTTTATCTTTGATTAGACCATGTGGCTTCTTGGGTGCTCTATCCTCGATGATGAGGTCGTTGGCATCGAGGATCTCGAACTGGTCTGGATTATGCTTGTCTAGATAGGTAATTGGCACCCCCATAGCTTCGTCGTAGTCACAGGGGATATCCGCTGTCTTACCTACATTGATCGCTGCATAGTTATCAAAGTATGGATAGTCCTCTGGCTTATACTTCTTATAGAGAATGAGCTCCTCATGTCTCTGAGGAAAGTCTAAATTGGTGAACCACCGTACGCCCTTCATGCGTATGAATTTTCGCCCGTCACCATCTATGCGGGAACTCGCAGCTTCCAGGGGGTAACTGCTTGGTATCTCAAACTCTCTATCTCCGCTATGAATGCTTGGCCCTAGCCAGATCTGCTCACTCTGTACGAAAGGGAAGATCTCCTTATAGGTGACGGCATTGATATTACCGATGATGATAAACTTCTTCTGGTATTCGATCAGCTGAGCGACGTATTCACGGAAGAGAGAGAAGGGAGGATTGGTGACGACGATATCTGCTTCTTTGAGGAACTCGATACACTCTTCACTGCGGAAGTCCCCATCCCCTTCGAGAGGATGCACGAGTCCAGCGATATTCGGGTTAGGTGGCATGCCGATATCTTCTCCCTCATAGACGAGGTAGACCGCCTGCTCGGTCGCACTGACAGAGAAGAGATCTGGATCTTGGTTCTTGTAGCAGGTGGTGATGAGCTTCTTTAGTCCAAGCAGATGGAAGTTCAGGACGAAGTAGTAGAAGAAGTGACTCATCCGAGGGTCGTCGCAGTTGCAGAGGACGGTCTTGCCTTCGAAGTGCTTTTTGTAGTGTTTGAGCTCTGCTTCTATGTCTTCGAGCTGGGTGTAGAACTCATCCTTCTTGGCCTTCTTCGCCTGGGTGAGTTGCTTGTTTGCCATAAGCGCATAGCGTGTTAGGCGCTGGCTATCTCTCGGTGCAGGCTATGGCAAAGAGCCTTAGATACAAAGAGAAGCGCAGGCGCGCTTCTCTCTGCACCATAAGGCTCTCGACAGCCTGCTGTATAAGAGATAAGTCACGCCCACGCTATGCGCAGGCGTTCACGACTTATTCGTATACAGCCCTATTGAGTTGTCGAGATTCTATGGTGCTTACCGAATAAATAGCAAACGCTATGTTGATACTGAAGATGGAGCGAAACGGGCAGTCGCTACTGCCTCACTCCGAATGCAAAGGTATACATAATAGTCATGTGTTCATAGCGTCTCTACCCCGCATAATCGGAGGGCGCTTCGGAGGTTGAAGTCGTTTTCGCTACTTGGGGTCAAAAAGGGATGCACGGTAGGTCGGTCGACCGACCTACCGTGGGTCGTCTCGACGACCTACAGTAGGTTTTTTCGGCGACCTACGGTAGGTCGTTTTTGGGGTGCTTGGAAGTCGCTTGTGGAGCGGGCTGGAGGGAGGGTGGTTTTTCGACCTAAAAGATGTGGTGGGATCTTCTGGTCTTTCGCCCCCTGTGGATAGGTGTGTGGATATATATAATGTACACGCGCGAAGGAGGGAGGGAATAGAAGAAATTTTCGCCGATATTTGGAGGAACGGGGATTTTTGCTCTATCTTTGCAGTCGCAAACCAAGCGAGGTGCGCAAGAGACTGACAAGATGATGAACGAAAAAATTACTTCGGTAGTTTTGGTAGTTTGAGAAAAAGCATTACCTTTGCAGTCGCAAAAGAAACGGGTGACCTACCGGCGACGGAGTCACGACTG
>ERZ772977.94-NODE-94-length-71545-cov-7.196895_pt1 | contig 71545 bp, 56 predicted proteins | sample MGYA00511131_ERZ772977 | MGnify/ENA primary metagenome ERZ772977 (study PRJEB29015, sample SAMEA2737935) | human oral metagenome | biome: human oral; feature: human-associated habitat; material: dental | place: China | collected 2151 ...
TGAGCTGCGAAAAGGTCAAGTCGGAGACTTTGTATTTCGCTCGAATGAACTGCTGCAATCGTGCCCTTGTCTGACGATACGAGGCCAAAGAATTTTGCTTGATGTCTACACCGACGTGATCCTTCATTTCCTCGATCAAGCCATCAAACCGCTCCAATAGCATGGTTCGACTCTGCACGCTGCCTTGGAAATCCTCCTTGATGTCGGTTGCGTCAAACGGTAAGCCCTTGGCAAGCAAGGATTGATAGGAGGACTGAACGGCGAGAAGGAGGTTGTCCAATTTGGCATTGACCTCAACGGCCTCGCGACTCTTTCCGTCCATCCGACTTTCGCGCGGGTTCCACAAGTCGGGGTTACAAGATAGCTTGCAGCTAAACTGTGCGACGGAACGTCCCAGCGTGATGCGTCCCATGATCGGCGCCTTGCCCGACCTGTCGCGACTGCTCTTTTTGAGGTAGAGCAACACCTTCATTTTCATGTCATCCATACGCTTTGAAAACTGTGGGCAAAATTACCCGGTTCAAAGCGCCCGTTACCTGTGCAGATTCCTGTATATCAGTGCAAAAGAACCGTTTGCAGGAAAAGCTCAGTTACCTGCTTTTGCACCATCGTTACCTGTCGCGGGGCGGGGTAATGCTTTGGTAACTGAACTTCTGCTTAAGACCGCACTTTTCTGCCTTTTACACTCTATGCAATCAGAAGCAGATCCGTTCCTTTCCGCCTAATTATCAGCCCACTTGCTTCAACCTCGGAGCTTCTGCTTTTTAGGAGAATAGTTGATGACGCACGAGCAACAGGAAGCTGGCGTGTGATCAAATTTTGTTCACGCGTGATCGAATTTTGATGACGCACGAGCTTTTTTACCTCTCGCGTGATCGAATTTTGATGACTCGAGAGCTTATTTACCTCTCACGTGATCAAATTTTGATGACGCATGAGCTTTTTTATCTCTCACGTGATCGAAGTTTGATCATCATGGGCTGAGAGAAGCGCATAGGTGAGGTGAAAAGTGTGGCGCGATAGGGGCGGGGAGTGGTCGCCCGACCGTATCCGTTCGCCTGTTTACATTTGCGGCCAATTGATCAAGGAAGATAAATCGCAGTGAAAGAGATTGTATTCATACGGCAGAACATCGAGAAGTGGAAAGACCTGGAGCGGGTGGTCGACCAGGCCGCGAAGGAGGATCCCGAGCGACTCTCCGACGCCTACATGGCGATCACCACCGACCTTGCCTTTTCGCGCAGCCATTACCCCACGTCACGCATCACAATCTACCTCAACAACCTGGCCTCTGCGCTCCACAACACGCTCTACAAGAACAAACGTGAGGATCGCGGGCGCATTCTCGACTTCTGGCGCACGGAGCTGCCGATGGCCTTCTACGAATCGCGCCGCGAACTGCTTTATTCGCTCCTCGTCTTCCTTGTGAGCGTCGCCATCGGCGTCTTTTCGGTCACTCAAGACACCGACTTCCCCCGCCTCGTGCTGGGCAACGAATACGTCGACATGACGCTCCGCAACATCGCGGCCGGCCGGCCGATGGACGTCTATGACAACTCGAACGAATGGATGATGTTCCTCAGCATCGCCACGAACAATCTCTACGTCGGCTTCAGCATCTTCATCTTCGGCCTTCTTACGGGCGTGGGGACGGGCATTCGGCTCTTTCAGAACGGTATCATGGTCGGCACCTTCCAAGCCTTCCTCTTCCGCCACGGCGTGGGGTGGGAGTCTGTGCTGTCGATCTGGCTCCACGGCGTCGTCGAGATCGCGTCCATCATCATCGCCGGCGCCGCTGGGTTCGCTCTGGGCAACGGTTGGCTCTTTCCGGGCACCTATCCGCGCGGTTACGCCTTTCGTCAGGGGGCCAAGCGCGGACTCAAGCTCGCCGTCGGCGTGGCTCCCTTCATCGTCCTGGCCGCCTTCGTGGAGAGCTTCCTCACGCGCCACACGGAGCTGCCCGACCTTCTCCGCGCCGCCTACATCCTGCTCAGCCTCGTCTTGATGATCTTCTACGTGGTCGTCTATCCGCTCTACGTCCGCCGCCGCGTGGAAGCCGAAGCCGCCAACGACCCCGACCGCCTGGCCTGACCGCCCTATACCTATTTATATACAGTCGTCACACCTCTTGTACACGCATATGGAATCCCCCGCACCTAAAATCAACTTCTATCGCGAACGCACCTTCGGCGAAAAGCTGAACACCACGTTCGACTACCTGCGTCATAGCTGGCGCCCCCTGCTCCGTTACTCGCTTTACTTCATCCTGCCGCTCTGCCTCGTTCAGGCCTTCTTCCTGAATCAGGTCATGAGCAGCACCTTCATCGATATTCCCGCGGCTGGCGAATCGAGCTTCAGCAACGTAATCAGCCGGGTGCTTGCACGTGCGGTGGGGGTTTATTGCTGTTACATCGTCGGCTACATCCTCCTCTCGGCCCTGCTTTACAGTCTGATGCAGACCTACGAGCGACGCGAAGGCGGGCTCGTGGGAGTCACGTTCGATGAGTTGCGTGCTCCCCTCGGTCGCCTCGTTGGGCGATCGGTGCGTGTGCTGCTCTTCGGCCTGCTTCTCACCCTCCTCGTCGGCGCCTTCATCGGCCTTCCCGCGCTCTTGGGTTCCCTATGGACACTACTCGCAACCATCCCCGTCACCTTGTTGCTCGTCCTTCTCGTTATCTCTCCGCTGTGGCTCTTCGCTCCGCTCTATCTCTTGGGAGACCGCCCCTTCTTCGCCTCCTTCCGACAGGCTTTTCGCTGGGGCATGCCCGCCTGGTTCGAGATCTTCGGACTGATGCTCGTCTTCGGTCTCATTGGTAGCATCGTCAATATGGTGACCTACCTGCCGTGGTACCTCTTCACCTTCATCGGCCAACTCTTTTCCTACACCGAAGGCAATGGCATGGCGGACACCCTCTGGTTCCAGCTCACGAGCTACATCCTCGGCATCATCCAATCCTACGGTTACTACCTCTCGCAGGTCATAGCCATGACCGGCATAGCCTTCGAGTACTTCCACCTCCGCGAGAAGCACGAGGGCGTCAGCGCCGCCACCGACATTGCCTCCTTTTCTAAGCTCTGACCACTGATGACCGACTCTATCGACACCCTCACCTACGATCTCGACAAGATCGCCCGTTACCAAGCCGATCCGCGCTACGACTACAACAGCCAGTTGCAGCCCATCGACACCTCGTGGTGGGAGGCCCTGGTCAATCGACTCGTGCGCCTACTGCAACGTCTCTTTCACGGTCTCGACGCGGAGCGAGCCAGCGGCATTGTGACCTGGTCGCTCGTTGCGCTTTTCGTCCTTGCACTCATCGCTGTCATCTGGTTTATCTGGAAGAAGAGGCCCAGCCTCTTTCTGCGCAATAAAAAGCTGGGCGTGGATTACGAAGAGGTCACGGAAGAAGAGCTTTACGGCACCGACTTCGATCGTGCCCTCTCCGACGCCCTCGCCCGAGGCGATCATCAAGCCGCTGTCCGCCTCATCTACTTGCAGACGCTCCGCCAGATAGCCGACCTCGAGTGGGTCAGCTTTCAGATCTTCAAGACGCCCACCGAATACGTCTACGAGCTGAAGCCCGAGTCGCTTCGCCCCCCCTTCCGCGACCTGACGAACATCTTCCTGCACGTCCGCTATGGCAACTACCGTGCGACACCCGAACTCTGCCATCAGATGCACGACCTGCAACAACAAATACTGAAAGGAGCCTGACGAATGAAACGCAGTCGCATTGTCTTTTTCGTGCTCATAGCCGTCTTCTTCGTTGCGGTCTTCGTGGTGCAGTACAACACACCGCGCCCTTTCGTTTGGAAGCCCACCTATCTCCACGACGACCGCCAACCGTTCGGCTGCTACGTCTTTGACGACGTACTCGCCAGCTCCTTCGACGACTATCGGGTCGAGCAGAAGTCCCTCTACAAAGTGCGTATGGAATACCCCGACACCGGGCTTCTGCCCCGATCCGAACGGCGCACCTATCTCCTTATCCAAGACGTCTACTCCCCACCAGACTCGGGGCTCCTCGACATTCGCAGCCTGCTCCGACAGGGCCACAACGTTGTGATCTGCGCCTCCGACTTCTCTGAGGAGATGATGGAGACCTTTGGCTTCTCTGTCGAGTATAACGAGCGGGACCTAATCAACGTCTTCGATCAAGCCGTGCGACTCGACCCCGTCCGCGACACCATCTACTACGGCACTCGCATTGACGACGACTACCACCTCTATCGCGTCTTCCCGCAGCTCCATCCCGTCTACTTGGAGCTCCAAGAGTGCGAGCTGGATCGCAACATGGCCTTCTTGGCTAGGGATAACCACGACCGACCCCTCGCACTCATCATGTCGCTTTACGCTGATGACGCCGAGGATGATAGGAACGCGGAGTCTCGCTGGGATTACGGTTCCCTCCTCATCGTCTCCACACCGCTGCTCTTCACCAACTACGGCATTTTGGACGGTGACAATGCCTCGTACATCTTCCGCCTCCTCTACTTCCCCGATAACTACCCGATCGTGCGGCTTGAGGAGAGCCATAGCGCCGCCAGCCCGAGCTTGCTGAAGGCCATCTTCGATAGTCCCGCGCTCAAGGCAGCCTTTTACAGCCTTCTCTTGCTCGTCCTCCTGCTGATGACGAACGCTGCGCAGCGCAAACAGCGCCCCATTCCCGTCGTCACACCCCCGGCCAACGAGATGCTCCGCTTTACGCGCCTCATCGGCAACCTTTTCTATCAGAAGCGCGACTATCAGGACTTGCTCCGCAAAAAGTATCTCTATTTCTGCACCGAACTCCGTCGGCGCTACGCCACCGATCCCGAAACTGAGCCCGATCCGAAAGCCGCAGCCGAAAGACTGGCCGCACGCACCGGGTTACCCGTCGAAGAAGTGACGGCCGACTTCGTCCGTCTCAAGCATCTCCTTAGCGATGGCACACGCGTCTCCGAAGCAGACATGCGCCGCGCCATAGATGGCATCAATCACTGGAAACGTAAACTCAAATAGGTGGCCCGAAGGTGCGCCTACCCCTAACTTCCCTCACTCATCCTAACTACTCATCATCCCAATGGAACAAAGAACTGCCTCCCTTGACCTGACCGATTTCACAGAGAAAATCAACCGCATACGTGCTGCCATTTCCGACGTCGTAGTCGGACAGGAGCGCGTGGCCGATCTCCTGCTTGCCGCCATCCTCGCCCGTGGACACATCCTCATCGAGGGAGTGCCCGGCGTAGCCAAAACGCTCACCGCCCGACTCCTCGCTGCACTGATCGACGCCGACTTCTCCCGTATCCAGTTCACCCCCGATCTCATGCCCTCGGACGTGCTCGGGACGTCAGTCTTCAACATGAAGACCAGCGAATTTGACTTCCACCGCGGTCCCATCTTTGCCGACATCGTTCTGGCCGACGAGATCAACCGTGCCCCGGCCAAAACGCAGGCCGCCCTCTTCGAGGTCATGGAGGAGCGACAGGCCACGATCGACGGAACCACCTATCCCATGAGTCCCATCTACACCATCCTCGCCACCCAGAACCCCGTCGAGCATGAAGGCACCTACAAGCTCCCCGAAGCCCAGCTCGACCGCTTCCTGATGAAGATCACCATGCAGTATCCCACCCTGGACGAGGAAGTCCGCATCCTGGAGCGCCACCACGCCAACCGTCGCCTGACCACCTTGGAGTCCGTCCAGCCCGTCATCACCAAGGACGAGCTGCTCCGACTCATCGACTACGTCGGACACGTCTATGTCGAGCCCGCCCTGCTGCGTTACATCGCCCTCATCGTCGCTCGCACCCGTACCGCCCGCACCGTCTACCTCGGCGCCTCCCCGCGCGCCTCTGTCGCCATGATGCAGGTAGCCAAATCCTTAGCCTTGCTCCATGGCCGCGACTTTATCACCCCCGAAGACGTCAAGTCCGTAGCCATCCCCGTCCTTCAGCACCGCATCACCCTCACGGCTGAGGCTGAAATGGAGGGGCACAACCCGGTGAAGATCATCGGTCGACTGGTCGAGCAAGTTGAAGTCCCCAAATAAGCCCGCGTTATGTTTTTCACTCGGCGCTTCTTCGTCGTCCTCGCCGTCGTTTTCATGCTCTACCTCGCGAGCTATGCCTTCCCCGTCTGTTACGAGGCTGCCCGGTGGTTGGGCTACATCCTTCTTACTCTATCATCCATAGATGCCGTGTGGGGGGATACGTTAGAAAGTAAGAAAAGGCGTCCCATGGCCCTTTTTTACTCCACTCTCTGCGGCATTCTGTTTGGCAGTCTATTCGTTCTTTTAAGTATATCGAAACTCAGCTTGGTGTTTAGTGCGGTAACCTTGATTTTGGTGTGTTTCCTGTTGAACTATAAAAAGCGATCCGAAACGATCACGGCGCGCCGTAGCTGCTCAGACCGCTTCTCTAACGGCGATGAGAATGAGGTGCGCATCACGGTGGAGAACCGCCTATCCATCCCCGTTCACGTAGACATCATCGACGAGTTACCCGACATCTTCCAGCGCCGCGATGTCCGCTTCCCCGTGGAGCTGAAACGCGGCGAAAAACGGGAAATCGTCTACCGACTACGCCCCGTCCGCCGCGGCGTCTATCACTTTGGCCGCATCCGACTCTTTATCACCTCTCCTCTTGGCCTCGTGACAACTCGCATCACCGAAGGCGATCCGCAAGAGGTAAAGGTCTACCCGTCCTACCTCATGCTCAACCAGTACGAGCTGCTCGCCGCCCATCACAACCTCACCGAGCTTGGAATCAAGCGTGTCCGTCGCCTGGGGCACCACACCGAGTTCGAGCACATCAAAGAGTACGTCCGCGGCGACGACTATCGCACCATCAATTGGAAAGCCAGTGCCCGCCGTCACCAAATCATGGTCAACACCTACCAAGACGAGCGCTCCCAGCAGGTTTACAGCGTCATTGACAAGGGTCGCATCATGCAATCGGCCTTCCGCGGCATGACGCTTCTCGATTACGCCATCAACGCCAGCCTCGTCCTCTCCTACGTGGCCCTTCGCCGCGAGGATAAGGTCGGCCTTGCCACCTTTTCCAACCATTTCGAGACCTTCCTGCCCGCCTCCCAACAGGCCGGGCAAATGCAGCAGCTCCTCGAAAGCCTTTACCGACAGGCCACCGACTTCGGCGAGAGTGATTATAGCGCGCTCTCGGTCCATCTCAACAAGCACATCACCAAGCGCAGCCTGCTCATCCTCTATACCAACTTCGACAGCGTCGTCGGCATGGAGCGCCAGCTCGAGGCGCTCAAATTCCTGTCCAACAGGCACGTCGTCCTCGCCGTTTTTTTCGAAAACGCGTCCCTAACGACCTTTGCCGAGCGTAAGCCGCGCCATCTCTCGGACTATTTTGATCAAACCCTTGCCGATAAATTCATTGCCGAGAAGCAACACGTGGTCAACCTGCTCCAGCGCCACGGCATCTACGCCCTTTTGACCGCTCCCGAGCGTCTATCCGTCGATGTAATCAACCGTTACCTCGAAATGAAGGCCCGGCATGTGATCTAAAAAACGAACGACTACAATCGAACAACCCCAAACGCCCTTCCGGGGATGTCTATCCATGCTATCCCCGGCCATTTTTCCCTTCCCCGGCTAAAAACGAACCAAAACCCCGATGAATTTTTTTCCGGCAGGGTAGGTGCGTATTGAATACGCCCCACAGACGGCCACGTCAGAGGCCGAATGAAATTAATTCCGATCCGATTTTTGATTCCCTAGATAAGAAGGAACCAAAAAAACCGATAAATTTTCGTCCGGCAGGATAGGGGCGTATTGCATACGCCCTACAGACGGCCACACCAGAGGCCGGATGAAATTAATTCCGATCCGATTTTTGATTCCCCGGCTAAAAACGAACCGAAACCCCGATGAATTTTTGCCCGTCAGGGTAGGTGCGTATTGCATACGCCTTACAGATGGCCACGCCGGTGGCCGAATGAATCCAATTTCGATCCGATTTTTGATTCCCCGGATAAAAACGAACCAAAACCCCGATGAATTTTTGCCCGGTAGGGTAGGGGCGTATTGCATACGCCCTACAGACGGCCACGCCAGAGGCCGAACAGATAGAAAAATCGCCATTTTTCAGGTCGACCGTGTAGGGGCGTATTGCATACGCCCTACAAACGACCACGGCAGTGGTCGAACGGAAAGAAAAATCGCCATTTTTCAGACCGCCCGTGTAGGGGCGTATGCAATACGCCCCACAGACGGCCACGCCAGAGGCCGAATAAATCCAATCCCGATCCAATTTTTGATTCATCGAATAAAAACGAACCAAACCGCCGTCCATTTTCCTGTTCATTTGGCCATTTGCATGGTCGTTTGTGGGGCGTATTCAACACGCCCCTACACGGACGATAAAAATCTTGTCCATTTTCCCGTTCGTTCGACCATTTGCATGGTCATTTGCGGGGCGTATGCAATACGCCCCTACACGGGTACCCGAAAAAATGGCGATTCTTTCATTCATCGAATAAAAACGAACCTCAAACCCGCCGGGTTTTCCATTCCCCGAACGAAACGTAACCTTATTCTTATCAGGTTTTCCAATCCCCGACCGAAATTGGATCTCAAATTCATCGGGTTTTCCAATCCCGGACCGAAAGAGATGGCTGTACCCGGCGCATAAGGTATGTTCCCGATATGAAAGAATGCAGTATGCGTTGCATATGCGAACCTTTCACACTGAAAGAAGTGATTCTGTATTGCATGTTGTGATCTATTGATTAGAAAGAAGCGCGTATGCATTGCAAATGATATCTTCATGGATTAAAAGAAGTCTATCTGCGCCGCGGATAGGATCCTAATGGATCGGGAGGATGTTATCTGCGTTGCAAAAGGTCTTCTTTTAGCCTTATAAGATAGGATCTGCAATGCAAATGGCATTTGTTCTGTACGATAGAAATGAATCTGCGCTGCATATGCTGCTCTTTTGCAGTGGGAGGTATCAATCTGCTACGCATATAGCGTTCTTTTATGCTGGGAATATGCCTTATGCGTCAAGGTTGAAGATGTTTTTCGGTCGGGGATTGGAAAACCCGGCGGGGTTGAGGTTCATTTTCGGTCGGGGAATGGGAAACCGGGTGGGGATAAGGCTGCGTTTTATTCAGGGAATGGATTTTTGGGTGGGGATTAGATTCATTCGGCCACTGGCGTGGCCGTCTGTGGGGCGTATGCAATACGCCTCTACACGGGTACCCGAAAAAATGGCGATTTTTCTATCTGTTCGACCACCGGCGTGGCCGTTCGTGGGGCGTATTCAATACGCCCCTACACGGACAGACGAAAACCGGGCTGGTTTTTGGTTCGTATTTCGAGGAGGGGCGGAAAAGGGGGCGGGGCGTGGGTTGTGCGAAAAGTGGGGGAGGCGCGCTTCCATAATTATACGGCGACTGTTACCTTTGCGGGCGCGTCGCAGGATGGGACCAATCATCGCTCCCGCTCACGCATTCATAATCCCTAACTATGTAGCATAAGATGATGAACAAACTGATGCTGATTCAGAAAGACCCTTGGCTGGAACCCTACGCCGAAGCCATCGAAGGGCGACATAATGATGTGATTAAGAAGGAACAAGACTTGACGCAGAATGGACGGCTTAGCCTCTCTGACTTTGCATCGGGATACCTCTATTTTGGCCTTCAGCGGATGGCCGATGGAGGGTGGGTGTTCCGGGAATGGGCTCCGAATGCCACCGCGATATACCTCGTGGGCGACTTTAACGGTTGGGAAAAACGCGAGGATTACCGTCTGCGGCGCTTGGAAGGTGCGGCGGGCAACTGGGAAATCGTGCTGCCTGCGGACGCGCTTCACCACGGCGACCTGTATAAGCTCCGCATGGAGTGGGAGAGAGGCGCTGGCGAACGTATTCCGGCTTGGTGTCGGCGTGTGGTGCAAGACGAGACGACGAAGATCTTTTCGGCCCAGGTTTGGGATCCGGCGGAGAAATACAAGTTTCGCGTCAACGATTTTCGGCCTGACACCTCGCCGCTGCTCATCTACGAGTGCCATATTGGCATGGCCACGGAGGAAGAGAAGACCGGAACCTACGAGGAATTCCGTCTCAACGTGCTGCCGCGCGTGGCCCGCGACGGGTATAACGCCATCCAGATCATGGCTATCCAAGAACATCCGTATTACGGCTCCTTTGGCTATCATGTGAGCAGTTTTTTCGCGGCCTCGTCTCGCTTTGGCACCCCGGAAGAGCTGAAACGGCTGATCGACGATGCGCATGCGCTCGGCTTAGCCGTGATTATGGACATTGTGCATAGCCACGCGGTCAAGAATGAGGCGGAAGGCTTGGGACGCTTTGACGGATCGTACCACCAATATTTTCACACCGGAGAACGGCGTGAGCACCGCGCCTGGGATTCGCTTTGCTTTGATTACGGGCGTAACGAGGTGCTTCATTTTCTGCTTTCTAACTGCAAATTCTGGCTCGACGAGTATCGTTTCGACGGATTCCGCTTCGATGGCGTTACCTCCATGCTTTACTATAGCCACGGCCTTGGGGAAGCCTTTAGCAACTACGGCGACTATTACAACGGCCATCAGGACGGCGATGCGATCGTCTACCTGACCCTCGCCAACAGGCTGATTCACGAGGTCAACCCGCATGCGGTGACGATCGCCGAGGAGGTGAGCGGTATGCCGGGCTTGGCTGCCCGATTCGAGGACGGGGGCTACGATTTCGACTACCGAATGGCCATGAATATCCCCGATTTTTGGATCAAAACACTCAAGGAGAAGAAGGACGAGGACTGGCATCCGTCGGCCATTTGGTGGGAGACTACGAATCGGCGCGCGGATGAGAAGACGATCAGCTATGCGGAGAGCCACGACCAGGCGCTTGTGGGTGACAAGACGATTATCTTCTGGCTCATCGACGCAGATATGTATTGGCACATGCAGACGAACGACAGAAACCTCACCGTAGAGCGTGGCTTGGCCCTTCATAAGATGATCCGCCTCGTGACGGCGACCACCATGAACGGTGGTTATCTGAACTTTATGGGCAACGAGTTTGGCCATCCGGAGTGGATAGACTTTCCGCGTGAGGGCAACGGTTGGTCATACAAATACGCCCGCAGACAGTGGGGGCTTGTGGATAATCCGGACTTGAAGTATCATTTTCTCGGCGATTTTGACCATGCCATGTTGGCACTGATCCACAGCGTGCCCGCGTTTCAGGCGCTCCCGCTGCAAAAGGTGTGGGACAACGACGGGGATCAGGTGCTGGCTTACATGCGCGGCGATTTTGTGTTCGCGTTTAACTTCAGCCCAACGCATTCCTTCACCGACTACGGTCTGCTTACGCCCGAAGGCAGCTATCGGGTGGTGCTCAACACCGACGATCCGCTCTACGGAGGCAATGGGCTCACGGACGACAGTGTAGAACACTTCACCCAACCCGATCCGCTTTACGCCCCCGACGGGAAAGGCTGGCTCAAGCTCTACCTGCCCGCCCGCACGGCCATGGTTTTGCGTCGCGTAACGCCCAAGAAGCGAAAACCGAAGCGGTAAAGGATGCCCGAGAGGGCAAGCAATAGAAATCTGATTAAAGTTCAACATATCAAGTACTTCTGTAAGCTCATCGCCACTCATTTTTAGCTTGTGAGTGAGCGTAACAACGAAATGAATCCCTATGTTTTTCGGCCGATACTGAAAGAAGTCCTTTGGGGCGGCGCGGCCATCTGTCCTTTTAAGTCCCTGCCCCCCGATCCGCGTAAGATCGGCGAGAGCTGGGAAGTGTCTGACGTAGACGGTCGGCCGTCGATCGTAGCCGATGGGCCGGAGGAGGGCGTCACGCTCGGCGAATTGGTTCGTCGACACGGCGCCGATCTCGTCGGAGGCCGCGTTTTGGAACGTTTTGGGTCGCGCTTCCCACTTCTGGTCAAGTTTATTGATGCCCGAGACGACCTCTCCGTACAAGTGCACCCGGATGACAATCTGGCACATGCGCGTCATGGTGCCCTCGGCAAGACGGAGATGTGGTACGTCGTCCAAGCCGCCCCCGGCGCCGCGCTTTACAGTGGTTTTTCGCGTCCGATCGACGCCGACGAGTTCCGCCGTCGTGTGGAAGAGCGGACGATCATGGAAGTGCTCAAGCGTTACGAGGTCCGTCCGGGCGACGTCTTCTTCCTGCCCCCGGGTCGCGTGCACGCCATCGGCGCGGGGTGCTTCGTGGCCGAGATTCAGCAAACGAGCGACGTGACGTATCGCATCTACGACTATGATCGGGTGGGCGCCGACGGTCGGAAGCGCGAACTGCATGTGGCTGAGGCACTCGAAGCGATCGATTACACCTTTTACGCCGATCATCGCCAGCCCTACACGCCCCGCTACGACGCCGTCGTCAAGCTCATCCACTGCCCCTACTTCACGACCCACCTACTCGACCTCACGACGCTACCCATGACGCGCGACTTCGCCCGCCTCGACTCGTTCGTCATCTACCTCTGCATGGCGGGTGGCGTTCGCCTCACGGACGACCTTGGCCATGTGCGGACGATCCGCCGCGGCCAGACGGTTCTCCTTCCCGCCACGACTCGGCAGGTCACACTCACCCCCGACAGCGATGGCGCCAAGCTGTTGGAGACGTTTATCGCGTAAAAAAGGGACAGCGTGTCGAAAGCGCAACTGAAAAAGTGCTTCAAATCGATGCCCAAAGAGGAGCTGATCGAGGTCATCCTCGGGTTATACGATGCCCGAAAGGAAGCGAAGGAATATTTGGAGTGTTTTCTTCATGCCGATAGCCAAGGCGAGATCGAGAAGCGTAAGAAATGGCTTCACAGGGAGTTTTTTCCTCGCGGAGAGGGCTATATGCCCGGTAACTATTCGGTCGTAAAGTGTAAGAAGATCATTTCCGACTTTGAGAAAATGAAGGCTGATCCGGCCGACGTAGCGGATTTGATGCTGTTTTACGTGGAGATAGGATGCCGATTCACGTTAGCCCATGGCGACATAGATGAGCCCTTCTACGACTCCTTTGCACGCTATTTCGACAAGACAATGAAGTATATCCGCGCCAATAATCTGATGAGCGTCTATCGGAACCGCGCAAAAAAGATCGTCGATTCGGTCTACGACGATGTCGGTTGGGGATTCCCCGACGAGTTGCTCGATAGTTATAACAAATACGTGACGAAATAGGCCGTGAGCGCCTATCCGAAATAGAAAAAGGAGAGGGGAATGGGCTGCCATTTCCTTCTCCTTTTTTCTGCTTACGGTATCCCGAGCGCTTTTGGGCTTCGTACGTATTCAGCGTATCCGATTCCCATCGGGAGAGCGCTTCATCGCAACTTCATTTTCGGCAAATGCCAGTGGAATTTGATCGCTAAAATGCGGATGATGAGCACCGTGGCAGCGGCGGAAAGCTCGCACACCTCGTGATTGAAATGGAGGTAGTAGCAGGCGGCGAAAACCGTTCCGCCCATCACGCAAGCCAAGGCGTAGATCTCCTTACGGAAGACGAGCGGCGTTTCATTGATGAAATTATCGCGCATCACACCGCCCACAATGCCCGTAATGGTGCCCATCGTGATCGCTACCCAAAAGGGATACTCGAGATCGAGTGTTTTTTCGATGCCAATCACCACGAAAAGCGCTAATCCGATGGCGTCGAAGATGAAAAAGGGCAGGTCAAGCCGAACAAGCTGGCGATTGAAGATGAAAACGACAATCATACCGAGGAGTGTGCACCAGAGGTAGGCCGGACTGAGCATCCAGAAGGGCGTCACGTCGAGGAGCAGATCGCGCACCGTTCCGCCACCGATGGCCGTGACGAATCCGACGACGAAGGCCCCGAACCAATCGAAACCTTTGGCGGCAGCGAGGCGGATACCGCTGATGGCAAAGACAATCGTGCCGATGTATTCGATCGCTTCGCGGAGGGTAAGAGGAAGAGAATCCATGCGTTGCTTGGGTTAGGGTTGGGGATGTGGTAACTCGTTGGCGGTGGCGTTCGTAGCGTCCGCGTCATCGTCGAAAGCGAACACGGCGGCGGGCAGTGGGTACGTCTGCGACTCTTTTACGCCGAGGGCCTTCAGCTCGTTGGCTTTCTGCACGATGCTCTGCTTGCCGCTGTAGGCCTTGTTGTAAGCGCTATCGTAATCCTTGGAGAGTGCGCGGATGCTTTCGCCCACCCGATCGAAACGCTTGACGAAATCACCTACGCGTTTGAGCAGCTCTTCGGCCATTTGGAAGATGTGCTTTTGGTTTTCGGTCTGCGTATGTTGGCGCCAGGCAATACTGATCATGCGGAGGATGGCGTAGAGGTTTTGCGTGCCGGTGATGAAGACCTTCTGCTCGAAGGCCGACTGCCAGAGCTTAGGATCGTTCGCGAGGGCCAATTGCAGGGCCGCATCGTTGGGGACGAACATGATGACGAACTCCACAGCGCGGCGTGGGGCCGTGATGTAGCGGCTGTAGTCCTTCCGAGCCAGTTCCGTGACGTGCGAGCGGACGCTCTGCAGGTGACGCTCCAAATGACGACGGCGGGTGAAGTCGTCCGTGGCGGCGACATAGTCGGAGTAGGCCTTGATGGAGACCTTGGCGTCGATCACCACGTCCTCGTTGTTGGGGTAATGCAGAATGACGTCCGGGCGCATGCGTTGGCCGGTCTCATCGTGCACCACGGCCTGCCCGCGATCGTCGGTCAGCGTGTCCTGCACATCGTAGTTCAGTCCGCGCACGAAGCCTTGGGCGTCGAGCAGCTCGCTGAGCACCAATTCGCCCCAATCGCCGATCTGCTTGTTGTCGCCGCGGAGGGCGTTCGTCAGGTTGGTGGCCGTGCGATCCATGCGCTCCGTCTGGGCGACCATCTGGCGGAGCTGTTCGGCCAGCGATGCTGTGTTGCGCGTTGTGGCGTCGTTCGTTTGCTCGATGGCTGTGCGTAGTTGCGTCAGGTTCTCACGCAGGGGCAGGGTGAAGCGCTCCATGTGCTCCGTGTTCTCGCTCTTGAGTCGCTCGGAGGTGTGGTCGAGCACTTGCCGTGCGACGCTTTGGAACTGCTCCTTGAGTGTGGCCATCTGTTCGTCGAAGCGTTGCTGATGGTGTGCAGCGTCGGCTTCCGATTGCTGCTTGAGAGCGTTCATCGACGCGACGAGTGCAGCGCGCTCAGCTTGCAACGTCGCATGCTCGCGTGCCAACCGATCACGTTCCTGCTTCAGCTCGGCTGCGTCAGACTCGGCACGTTGGCGGAGCAGAGACTCACGCGCTGCCATCTGCTCGGCCAGTAGCCGCGCTTGCTCAGTCGTCTGTAGCTGGCGCTGCAGCTCCTGCCGCGTGGACTGCTCCAGCTGCGAAAGCTCTTGGCGCACCGTCTGCTCAGCCTGCAAGACCTCATTACGACTGCGCGCTTGCAAATAGAACCAGGCAGCGGTGAAGCCCACCGCTAGGCCAATCAATAAATAGAGGAAGGTCATAGGGGAAATGAAAAACGAAAAGGGAAAAACTAAGAAGCCGGGCACTGCATATTCCGTATCCGGCAAACTTGATGGCGATCATCGCCTTGATCTTCTTTTGCTTCCTTTTCTTCCATCAAGGGAAGAAAAGGAAGTGGGGGACAGGGGCAAAGCCCCCTATATCATAGGCTTGGTCGGATGCCTCACGATCCGCCGAACGAGCATCGACGGGTAACCATACACAAGCGCCAGCAGGGTGAGTGCCGTGTTGAGCAGACTGATGCGGAGGAAGTCGCGGCCCGGTCGGAAGTGCGTCACCCGACCGCCCGGGGGGGCATAGTTGACCGTTACGGGGATGGCTACGATGGGCAGCCCGCGCCACGCACAACGCACGGCCAACTCTAACTCAGCCTCGTAGCGCGACGTCAGCGGACGCATGCCACGCATGGCCGATAGCGGATAGAGGCGGAACCCGTTCTGCGTGTCACGTAGGCGGTGGCCCGTCTGCACGGCGAACCAGAAGTTCGACAGCCGGTTGGCGAACGTGTTGCCCTGCGGCATCTCGCCCTCCACCGTCCGACGACCCATCAGCAGCGCGTTCGGGTGCACGGCTGTGGCTTCAACGAAGCGTGGCAAGTCGGGTACGCTGTGTTGCCCATCGGCATCCATCGTCACGACGCGATCGAAACCCATCGCCTCCGCCCGATCGAAGCCGCGCGACAGGGCGTACCCCTTGCCGCGATTCTTCGCGTAGGTCACCACCTCCACGCCCCGCTTAGCATAGTCTCGCAGTACGTCGGCCGTGCCATCCGTCGAGCCGTCGTTGACGACGATCACGCGAGCACCCGTGCGTAGCACCTCGTCGATCACACCGCCGACGGTGCGACTATTATTATAGGTAGGGATCACCACACAGAGGGGCTGCGTCATTCGGCCACCTCCTCGAGCAGCAGGCTGATCTTAGCGAAGAGTGTGCCGACGGCGTCGGTCACAACGCACGAGACGGCGACCCCGCCCTCGTCCGGTCGGGAGATGGTGAGCGGGAAGGTCACCTCGGTGGCCTGCCGCGGGTCGATGACGTGGAGGAATTTGGAGTTGCGAACGGTGCGCAGGAAGAGCGGCCGACCGATGGACCGCTCCGCAAGTTCCTTCACCGTTTGAATGATGCACACGCCGGGCGTCACGGGGCTTCCGGGGAAGTGTGCGCCATAGATCGTGTGGCCGGCGTCGGGCGCCAGCACATAGGTGCATCCCGCAGGCGTTTCCTCACGGCTGCGGATCGTGAATAGGGAATCAATCAACATACAATAGGGGGGCGTCAAGGGGTAGTTATGCGGCCTGCGGCCGCGGTAGTTACGGGGCTGCGCCCCGGGTAGTTAGAGGGTAGTCAAGGGGTAGTCTGAGGGTGGCCGCCCCGTTATTCATCGCTGCCGTCGTCCGTCTCGGCCATTCGGCGCAGTTCGTAGACGATGTTGCGGCGGGTATTGACGAGCGTCACGGTGCTGTCTTGCGGCGTCGCGGTCATGCGCCACCGGCCTGAGACGGCTACGATCGTGTCGCCCCGCTCGCTGCGCTCGACCCGACGGGCGAACGTGGCTTCGGCATTGTCGACCTCGAACAGGAAGTGCAGGTCGGCCGCGACAGTCCGCCGGATGTACCACCGGTCCATCATCGGAAAGACGTTAAGCAACGTGCCCCGCCGCGCCGTGGTGACAAAGTCGAACGCTTTGCTCCCGAACTCGTTTACGAGGGAGCCGCGCCATTCGTCGCCCACGCGTTTCGTAACGCAGATGCCCGTCAGGTCACGGCCCGCCGCCCGGAGGCGCACGCGATACGTGTTCTTCGCCTCCGCCGATCGCATGGCCGGCGTCCATACGCGCGCCGTCGACGCTTCACGTTGCTGGACATTGCGCGTCGCAGCGCAGCCCGTCAGCAGCAGGCACAGCATAAAGGCGAGAGGCTTTGCAGAGCAGTGCAGATGCAAGGCGTCCGAGCCTGAGTGTCGCAGGCAACGCAGCAGATGCGCTGCTATGCGAAGCCTCTTAACGAGTGAATAGCGCATCGTCCACCGCAACATTAGCCTGCACATTCTTGAGCGTGATCGTCGTCCGGTCGCCGCTCTTCTCCTCGAGCTCCACGCGCCGCACGCGCCCGTCGGACTTGCCGACGTAGAGCCGCACGGAAGCGAAGAGGTCGCGCACCTCCTTCTTGCGCGGCGTGAGCGTGATCTGCCAATCGCTCTGCCCGACGGAGAAGGTGGACGAGAAGTCGGGCGAATCTACCAGATCTGCCCCGCTCACACCGCCGACCATCACGCGACTGATCTCGCTGAAGAGCTTGCTTGACTTCACCGGCACACGGTTCGATGCGCCGCCCTTACCCGAGGTCATGTGCACCGTCGTGCCGTCGGTCGAGAAGACGTAGGCGTACGGCCGCGTGTATTCCCAGCGGATTTTGTTTGCCTTCTTATAATACATCCGTCCCTCGGATGTCACTTTGTCATTCATAAACGACAGCTGCTTGACCTGCGTAAAGTCGCACTTCATTGTGCGTACGCTGGCGGCCGTCTGCGTGATCTTAGCCACGATCTCCTTGCGTTGTGCCTCGCTTGCCGCACGGTATCCACCCGTCTGTGCCGACGCCGTCGCCAGCACGCACACCGCCAACATGGCAGTTATCACTGCTTTCTTCATCCTTTTCATCTTGTTTATACCTAAAATATCGGGGCGCGAAGATAAGTGCCTGGTCAAATTAAGTCGGCGGGGGCAGCTTTGGCTGCTGGCGAAGTAGGCCAGGTACCCGGCCAGTTTCCCAGCCCCGGCAGGGGCCGTCAGGGACGTCTGCCCAGTTTGCCGGGTACGGGTTTTTTGAGGTACCCGGCCAGCTTCCCAGCCCCGACAGGAGACCGCGCCACTGTCTGCCTGCAACCGCCCCTCGCGACGAGAGAGTTAACCACAGCAAAGCCCCCGAACCTTCTTTTGATGAAGATCCGGGGGCTTCTTACTCTCTCAGAATGACCGCCGCGGTTAGAACTCGGCGTTCTTCGGCGTGCGGGGGAAGGGGATCACGTCGCGGATGTTGGCCATGCCCGTCACGAAGAGCAGCAGGCGCTCGAAGCCAAGGCCGAAGCCGGAGTGAGGGCAGGCGCCGAAGCGACGCGTGTCGAGGTACCACCACATGTCCTTCATGGGGATATGCAGCTCCTCGATGCGGGTTTGCAGTCGGTCGAAGTCGGCCTCACGCTCCGATCCGCCGATGATCTCGCCGATCTTCGGGAAGAGCACGTCCATGGCGCGCACCGTGCGTCCGTCGTCGTTCTGCTTCATGTAGAAGGCCTTGATCTCCTTCGGGTAATCGGTCAGAATGACAGGCCGCTTGAAGTGCTGCTCCACCAAGAAGCGCTCATGCTCCGCAGCCAGATCGGCACCCCAATAGACGGGGAATTCGAACCGAGTGCCGCCAGCAACGGCCTCTTCCAAGATGCGGATGCCCTCGCCGTAAGCCAGTCGTACGAAGGGCGCCTGGAGGATGCCCTCGAGGCGGGCGATCAGCTCCTTGTCGAACATGTCGTTGAGGAAGCGGAGGTCGTCAGCGCAGTGGTCGAGCGCCCACCGGACGCAGTATTTGATGAACTCCTCGGCCAGATCCATGTTGTCCTCGATCTCATAGAAAGCCATCTCCGGTTCGATCATCCAGAACTCGGCCAAGTGGCGCGGCGTGTTGGAGTTTTCGGCGCGGAAAGTGGGTCCGAAGGTGTAGATCTCGCCGATGCCCATCGCGCCCAACTCGCCCTCCAGCTGTCCGGAGACAGTCAGGCTGCTGCGGCGTCCGAAGAAGTCGGCGTCGTAGTCCACACTGCCATCTTGTCGCCTCGGCGGGTTGGACACGTCGAGTGTGGTGACTTGAAACATCTGCCCGGCACCCTCGGCGTCGGAGGCGGTGATGATCGGCGTGTGGAGGTAGAAAAATCCTTTCTGGTGAAAGAAGGTGTGGATGGCCATCGCCATGTGGTGGCGGATGCGGAGGACGGCGCCGAAGGTGTTTGTGCGCGGTCTTAGGTGGGCAATCTCGCGGAGGAACTCCATCGAGTGCCCCTTCTTCTGCAACGGATAGGTGGTGGGGTCGGCCGGCCCGAGCACCTCGATGCTTGCGGCCTGCACCTCTACCGTCTGCCCTTTGCCCTGCGAGCGGACGAGCCGTCCCTTGACGCGCAGGCAGGCACCGGTCGTGACGTTGCGGAGTGCCTCCTCACCGATCCCGTCGATGTCGGCCACCACTTGCAGGTTGTGGATCGTGGAGCCGTCGTTGAGGGCAATGAAGGCCACCTGCTTGCTGCCGCGGCGTGTGCGTACCCAGCCGCAGACGACGAAGTCGGTGTCGTACGCCTCACTGGCAAGTATTTCTTTGATTTTCGTTCGTTTCATCGTGTGTTACGTTGTGATGATGGTTTTACGCATTCACTCGAAGGCGCCCATGCGCAGCATGTTTACCTCCTGTTCGTTCAGGTAGCGCCACTTTCCGCGGCCGAGGTTCTTCTTCGTCAGGCCGGCGAAATAGACGCGGTCGAGCTTTGTGACGTGGTATCCGAGCGCCTCGAACATGCGGCGGACAATGCGGTTGCGGCCCGAGTGGATCTCGATGCCCACCTGCTTGTGGTCCTCCTCGCTGGCGTAGCTGATGGCGTCGGCGTGGATCTCGCCGTCGTCCAGCACCAGACCGCTGGCCAACTTCTCCATGTCTTCCACAGCGACCTCTTTGTCGAGCCACACGTGGTAGATCTTCTTCTTCTTGAACGACGGATGGGTGAGCTTCGAGGCCAGGTTGCCGTCGTTCGTGAGCAGCAGGACGCCCGTGGTGTTGCGGTCGAGTCTGCCGATGGGGTAGATGCGTTCCGGACAGGCGTTCTTGACGAGGTCCATCACCGTGCGTCGGTTCTGCGGATCGTCGACGGTAGTCATGCAGTTCTTCGGCTTGTTCAGTAGGATGTAGATCTTGCTTTCGATGTGCACGGGCTGGTCGCGGAAGAGCACCTCGTCTTGCCGTGTGATCTTCGTGCCGAGCGTGGTGACTACTTCGCCGTTCACCTGCACGACACCCGCCTGGATGAACGTGTCGGCCTCACGACGCGAGCAGACGCCCGAGTTGGCCAAGAAGCGGTTCAAACGGATCGGCTCGTTCGGGTCGCTCAGCTGCTCCTCATACTTGACTTGCTCTGGGATGAAGGGTGTAGCGGGCTTTTTCGGCTTCTTCTTTTTCATCATCACCTTCTTCTTCGGTGGGAACGGTCCCCCGGGTCTCGATTCACCCTCGCCATACGCCTGACGCGGGTCATGGGGGCGATTCGGTCGCTCGCCATAGCCTTCGCGTGGGGTAAAACGACGACGCTCCGGGCGTTCGCCACCCTGCGGATAGGACGCGTAATGCCTGCGACGATCCGAGTCGGCACTTTGCGGCACATAGGGCTTGCGCTCCACGCCTTCCGTCGGCTGCTCGTAAGCGTAGGGACGGTTGTCCGGCGCAGAGTAGGAGGTGTGCAGATACTCGTCTTTTTCGTAGGCCGGGCCATACGACCCGTAGGCGATGCGATTATAGCCTGCCGGCCGACTGTCCTTGATGCGCGGACGGCGCTTCGTGGTCGAGGGGGGAGGGGGCGGCGTCGGCCTGCCCTTGCTGTCTAATTTGTAGCCGCCGCCTTCGCGTGTGGCACGATAGGCAGGGCGTTGCCGTTCCGGTTTGTTCTGCGGAGTCGGCTCCTTGCTGATCTCTTGGTTTTCACTGGTCGGACGAGGCTCGCGTCCGTCGTTCTCTTCTATTTCCATGCTTAAAAAGAAAATAAATGGGGGTTGATTAATTGGGGATTATAGTCGTCGCGACTATTAGTTCCGGGTTTTTAGAGGCCATTCAGCGGGGAACGATGCCCCCTCATACGCCGGTATAATTATGTGGGTTCACAGCCTTCAATTCGGCCTTCACCGCGTCGCTTAATTCCAGTGAGTCAATGAAACGGTCGATCGATTCCTCCGTTACCGCTTCATTCTTGCGCGTTAGCGCCTTTAGTGCCTCGTAAGGCTGGGGATAACCCTCCCGCCTGAGGATGGTTTGTATGGCTTCGGCCACCACTTCGCGGTGGGCATCCAGCTCGTGATCGATGGCAGGGCGGTTTAGCACCAGCTTCTCTAATCCTTTGTTCAGGCTCGCCAGTGCCACGGCAATGTGTGCCAGCGGCACACCGATGTTGCGCGTCACGGTCGAGTCCGTCAAATCGCGTTGCAGACGGGAGATAGGCAGCTTCGTGCTCAGGTGTGTCAAGATGGCATCGGCCACCCCGAGGTTACCCTCCGCATTCTCGAAGTCGATCGGGTTCACCTTGTGCGGCATGGCCGACGATCCCACCTCGCCCGCTTTGATCTTCTGCTTGAAGTAATCCATCGAGATATACTGCCACATGTCACGACAGAGGTCGATCAGGATCGTATTCACCCGCCGCAGCCCGTCGAAGAGTGCGGCCAAGTTGTCATAGTTCGAGATCTGCGTTGTCCACGCTTCACGCACCAGTCCCAACCGTTCGCTGACGAAGCGATCGGCAAAGGACCGCCAGTCCGTCTGCGGATAAGCCGCATGGTGTGCATTGAAGTTGCCCGTTGCTCCGCCAAACTTCGCTGAAATGGGCACAGCTCGCAGCAGGGCCAGCTGCTGTTCCAGTCGGTAGGCAAACACCCGAATCTCCTTGCCTAACCGTGTCGGAGAGGCCGGTTGCCCGTGCGTTTTGGCCGGCATGGCGATCTCCTCCCACGCCTCTGCATACCTATTTAATACGGACATCACGGAGTCGAGAGCTGGATAATAGACCTCCTCTAAGGCCTCTTTGACCGAGAGCGGGAGTGCGGTGTTATTAATGTCCTGCGACGTCAGCCCGAAGTGCACAAACTCGCGGTACGCCCCAAGGCCCGCCGCATCCATGCGCTCTTTGATGAAATACTCCACCGCCTTCACGTCGTGGTTCGTTGTCCGCTCGATCTCCTTAATGCGCTCCGCGTCCGCCATCGAAAAGTCGAGATAAACGCGCCGCAGCGCCTCGTGTATCTCCGGACGATGGGCCGCCTTGAGTTGTGGCAACACCTCGGTCAGCGCACAGAAGTATTCCGCCTCCACGCGTACACGATATCGGATCAATGCAAATTCAGAGAAATACGAGGCCAGCGCCTCTGTTTTGCCCCGGTAACGTCCGTCGACCGGAGAGATAGCCGTTAATGCTGAAAGAATCATCTACTGGTTTTATTAGGGGTGGCAAAAGTATGCCTTTTTCAGTAACCCATCCGCGGACTAAATCGAGTCTGGCCGCATCAGCACGTCGGAGTGCTCGGTTCACGCGCGATTTTTGGGGGCGCTTTGTTCCTACAGAAAGCCCACCCACGCGTGGTTTTGATCTCCGTACCCCTACAGAAAGTCCACCCACGCGTGGTTTTGATCTCTGTACCTCTACGGAAAGCCCACCTACGCGTGGTTTTGATCTCCGTACCCCTACGGAAAGCCCACCTACGCGTGGTTTTAATCTCCGTACCCCTACGGAAAGCCCACCCACGCGTGGTTTTAATCTCCGTACCCCTACGGAAAGCTCACCCACGCGTCTGTACCATCTGGGACAGCGCGCTGTAACGGCTAAAGTGCTTTTGGCCATCGTGTGACTTCCGTAGAAACTCTCTGCTGACATCGAAGCCACGTTGCTTTACGTTTACTTTTGCCAGCGAATCAAATCAGTAAAAGGTAGATGAATACAGTAATTTATGTGGCTATCGCTGTGGTTGCAGCGGTTGTGTGCGGCTATTTCTTATACGCCAATTTCCGGATGAAGCGGGCACGTCGCAAGGAGCTGGAGGAGTTCAATTCGCGCTATTCGGGTAAGCCGCTGGGCGAAAATCATCAGCGGGCCATGGTCTATGGCGCTGTGTTGGCCCGATCGAGGGGCGAATCGGTGCTGTCGATGATTCCCAAGGAGCGCATTGAGACGTACCGAGAGGGGATGAAGAAAAGTCGGAACATCGTCGACGAGCAGTCGGCTATAACGGCCTTGAATGCGCTTCTCCAGTTGCAGAACAGCATCAATTTCGACGAGTTTATCCGCACCCATGAGACGAATAAAGAGCTCAATCGCATCTACGCGCGGCTATCGCGAGAATTAGACCTTCCGGAGGAGGAGGTGAAGCAGGTGCGGTCGACGTACGCGTGGGACATTAGCCGTGCGGTGAACGTGGCCAAGTGGTGCTTCTGGATTGGATATCTGACGGAATCGCAATTCTATGGCTGCTTAGACCGTTGCAATGAGATGGTGTCCCGCTTGGGCAAAGACTGGACGGAATACACCTGCTCCTTCTTGCTGGGGCGCTGCATTCAGGGATTTAAGCCCGAAGAAGTGCTGCCCGCGGCCAAAGAGTTGCTCGCCGCAATCCGAGACGGGGCGGAGGTGAAAACGGACGATCCGGATCTGACGGTTTACCGGGATATTGCCTTTAGTTGAGGCTACGTTGCCCGCTGATCCAGCGCAAGGAGCATCTCGTCGTAAGCGGGGATATGATCCATCGGGAGGTATGCGTCCATCGATTGATTTTGGCGGAAGCAGAAGTGGCGAAGCCCGTTGCTAACGAGCAGGAAGGGCACAGCGAGCACCATATTATAGCGCGCGATTTGCTCAAACACACGCTGCGTGATGGCTACCGAGGGGGCCTTGTATTCCGCGATGGCCAGCGGGCGCAGCTGACGGTTGTAAACGACCGTGTCGCAACGTCGCGAGAGGGAGTTCAGTGTGATGGGCACCTCATTGGCCGTCAGTTCAGCGGGCACACCTTTCTCCGACAGGAGGTAATGCACGAAATGCTGGCGCACCCATTCTTCGGGCGTAAGCGCTACGTATTTGCGGCGCAGGGGGTCTAAAACCGTTTGGCGCCCTCGATCGGAACCAAAGCGCAGCGAACAGGGGGGGAGATGGAGTGGGGGGTAAAGGCTCATTGCGTGATCATAAAAATGTAGGACAAACATAAATGCATGACAGATGAAGACAAAACAAGAAATCGTAGAGAATTGGCTTCCTCGCTACACGGATAGGAAGCTGGAGGACTTTTCAGACCACATCTTGCTGACCAACTTCACGAAGTATGTGGAGCTGTTCGCGGAACATTTCGATGCGCCCATTCTGGGGCTGCGCAACTCGATGCCGAACGCGTCGGGGGGTGGCATTACGATCATCAACTTTGGGATGGGCAGCTCGAACGCCGCCACCATCATGGATCTGCTTTCGGCCGTCATGCCCAAGGCGGTGCTCTTCTTGGGCAAGTGCGGCGGACTGAAGCGGGCCAATTCCTTAGGCGATTACGTGTTGCCGATCGCGGCGATCCGTGGGGAGGGCACGTCGAACGACTATCTGCCGCCCGAGGTGCCATCGCTGCCAGCCTTCTCCATGTTGCGCGCCATCTCGTCGGCCATACGCGACAAAGGCCACGACTACTGGACGGGCACGATCTACACCACCAACCGACGGGTGTGGGAGTACGACACGTCGTTCAAGGAATATCTCGTCCGCACCCATGCCACGGGCATCGACATGGAGACGGCCACCCTGCTGACGGCTGGCTTTGCCAATCAGATCCCGACCGGGGCGCTGCTGATGGTCTCCGACAAGCCGTTGGAGGAGAATGGCGTCAAGACGCAGGAGAGCGATAAGGGCGTGACGCAAAAGTTCGCTCCCGAGCACGTGGAGCTGGGCATTGCCGCCTTGGAGATGATCATCGACGAGAAGAAGACGATCCAGCACATCAAGTTTAACTGGTAGCCGGTAGAGGCTTACGTATGGCAGCCGAGGGAGCACAGACGTTTGACAGCCTTTGCCGCGACATTCGAGCGGAGAAGTTCAGCCCGATCTATTTGCTGATCGGGGAGGAGCCGTATTTCATTGACTGCATCGCGGAGTTGCTTACGGAGCGCGTGGTCAAAGAGGCCGACCGCGATTTCAACCAGACGATCCTCTACGGCTCGGAGGCGAAGTCGGCCGATGTGATCAATGCAGCGCGACGCTTCCCGATGATGGCCGACAGGCAGTTGGTGCTTGTGCGTGAGGCGCAGGCGCTGACTGACCTGGAGCTGATCACGGCTTATGCGCGCAAGCCACTGGCGTCGACTGTGCTTGTGCTCTGTTGTAAGCTGAAGAAGTTGGACGGCCGGCGGCGGTTCACGGCTCTATCTACCGCGGTGAAGAAGGTGGGCGTCGTGTTCGAGTCGGATAAGATCCCCGACTACCGCATGGAAGCCTATATCGCGACCACATTGAAGGGGCGTTCGATGACGGCTGACCGAAAGGTGTCGGCCATGCTGAACGAGTTCGTCGGTAACGACCCAGCGCGGCTGAACCAGATCTTAGACAAGTTGCAGATTCTCCTGGCCAGTCAGAAGGACAAGACGCTTACGCCGGAGCTGATCGAGCAAAACGTAGGGATCAGCAAGGATTACAACAACTTCGAGCTGCTGCACGCCATTGCTGAGCGCGACACGCTGCGGGCGCACCGGATTGCGCAATACTTCGACAGCGATCCGACTAATCACCCGATACAGATGACGCTGCCCGTGCTCTTCAACTACTTCACCAACCTCCTGATCTGCTATTACGCCAAGGATCGTTCGGAGCGGGGGCTGATGCAGACCTTGGGGTTCCGCTTTCCGGTGCAGGTGCGTGACTATGTGACGGGCATGAAGAACTATAAGGCGATGAAGGTCTTCCATGTGATTCATGATATCCGTCTGGCCGATGCGCGATCGAAGGGCGTGGATGCGACCCCGTCCATGACCGATGGCGAGATCCTCAAGGAGCTGCTACACCGCATCATGCACTGACGGGGAGCCGTCGAGTACTTGTTTGGGGCCGAGGCACCTGATACCCGGCCAAACTTCGCTGGCGGCCGCAGCCGCCCCGTCGATTAGAAAGACGAAGAGCCCCCGCAACCAGTGCGAGGGCTCTTTTTTCGTGTGTAGGGGCCCGGCGTAAAGTGCGATAACGCTACTGCGCTCCGCCACCGAGCGCTTGGTAAAGCGTGATGACGGACGAGATCTCGTTGTAGCGGTTCGTCAGTCGGGTCAGTCGGGCGGCGAGCAGGCTTTGCTGCGCAGTGAGCACCTCGAGATAGGTGGCCGATCCGTGCTCCATGAGCAGCGTGGTAGCCTTGACGGCGCGCTCGAGCGAGGCAACTTGCTTGTCGTAATACTCCGCCTTGGCCTCGTAGGTCTGCACCTGAGTCAAAGCGTTATTGACCTCCATGCCGGCGTTGAGTAGCGTCTGGCGGAAGGTGAGCGCGGCCGACTCCTGTTCGGCGCGGGCGATTCGCAGCTGTGCGCGCAATCGGCCATTTTGGAAGAGGGGCTGCGTGAGCGACGCGACGGCCGACCAGAGGAAATTGCTCGGATTGGCGATGGCCGCCCCCGCGCTGTTCGTCCAGCCGGCAGTTCCGCTCAGCGTGATGGAGGGATAGAAGGCCGCGCGGGCGGCGTTGGTCGCATAGAAAGCGGCGGCCAGACTCTGCTCGGCGCGCATCACGTCCGGACGCTGCGCCAAGAGCGAGGCCGGCAGACCGACGCTGAGCGAAGCGGGCATTTGCCAGGCATCCATCTCGCCACGCTCCACGGCGTGAATGCTGTCGCCCAACAAGACCGCCAACCGATTCTCCGTCTCGCGGATCTGCTGGCGGAGGGAGAGCACGGAGGCGCTGACGCTGTACCAGTTGGCCTCGGATTGCGACACGGCAGCGTCGTTGTATCGCCCGGCCGCCATCAGCGCGCGCATGGTCTCGACGTTCTTCTGCCAGTTGGCGGCCGTCTCTTCGGAGATCTTCAGCTGCTCGTCGAGCATGGCCAACGTATAATAATAGGTAGCGATGCCGGAGACGACTTGTGCTTGCACCGCCTGTCGGTAGGCGTGACTGGCCAAGAGCAGCGTCCGGGCGCGCTGGCGGGCGTTGCGGAGGCTGCCGAAGACGTCGAGCTGCCACGAGGCCGTCAGCGGGAGGCGATACGTCTGCGAGGGCACGGCGCCGTCTACGCCGCTGAGCGTGGCCTGAGGCGCCAGCGCAAAGGAGGGCAGGAAGGCCAGGTTGGCCGTCGAGAGCGACGCCTCGGCCTGCTCCACCTGTAGGTGTGCCCGGCCGAGATCCGTGTTGTTACGCAGTCCGCGCTCGATGAGTGCATGGAGGCGGACGTCGGTGAAGACGTCGCGCCAGGGCAGGCGCCCCAAGTTCGATGTGTCGCCGTCGGGCTTCTCGGCGTTGCCATAGAGGCCGTCCGTGCGGACACTGTCGGGGCGTTGATAGTTCGTGTAAATGCCGCAGCTGGTCAGTATTAATGCTGCGGAAAGAGTCGGGAGGACTCTCTTCATCCATATCGTTTTCATTATTCTGCTGTGTTATCCGTGTGTGATGCGTTGCGCTCATTCAGGCTCTGCTCATGTTCCAGCTTCACTTGCGCGTCCGCCTCTTTGTGCATAGCTGGGCGCACCTTCTCTTGCATGAACTCGAAAGCGATGTAGAGCACCGGCACGAGGAAGAGCAAGGCCAATGTGCCGACGATCATGCCGCCCACCACGCCCGTTCCGAGCGAACTGTTGCCGTTGGCGCCAGCACCAGACGAGAACATGAGCGGGAGCATACCGAAGATCATCGTCAATACCGTCATCAAGATCGGGCGGAGGCGCACCTGCGCGGCCGAATAGGCCGACTCGATGATGCCCATGCCCTGGCGGCGTCGCTCGATGGCATACTCGGTGATGAGGATAGCCGTCTTGGCCAGTAGGCCGATGAGCATGATGACACCCGTCTGCAGGTAGATGTTGTTCTCTAAGCCGAAGAGCTGCGCAAAGAGGAAGCTGCCCATCAGTCCGCACGGCACGGAGAGGATAACGGCGAAGGGGATGAGGAAGCTCTCGTAGAGGCAGGAGAGGATGAGGTAGATGAGCACCACGCAGATACCGTAGATGAGGAGCGTCGAAGCGCCGCCACTCTCTGCTTCCTCGCGCGAAAGGCCGCTGTATTCGTAGCCATAGCCCTGCGGGAGCATTTGCTCGGCCACCTCTTCGATGGCTTTCATAGCCTCGCCGGTGGAGTAACCGTCGGCTACGCTGACGTTGGCCGTGATGGCGGAGTAGAGATTGAAGCGCGTGGCCACCTCGGGGCCCATTACGGGTTTGATGGTGACGAATTGGCCGATGGGCGCCATCTCCGTGCCGTTGCGGACGTAGAGACCGTTGAGCGACTGCTGGTCGAGGCGATACTTGGGGTCGGCCTGCATCATGACGCGGTAAACCTTGCCGAACTCGTTGAAGTTGGAGACGTACGCACCGCCGCAATAGGCGCCGAGGACGCTCAGCACCGTGGCGGGCGAGATGCCCGCGCGCTTGCATTTGGCAGCGTCCACATCGATGCTGTACTGCGGGAAGTTCATCGCGTACGAGGTGTAAGCCATCGCCACCTCGGGGCGTTGGTTGAGGGCGCCGAGGTATTGCATGGTTGTCTGGTAGAACTTCGTCATGTCGCCGCCTGTCTTGTCCTGCAGGTTCAGGCTGACGGCGTTACCCATGCCATAACCGGGGATCATACCCGGCTGGAAGGCGAAGATCTGCGCCTCCTTGATGGTTTGCAGTTGCGCCATCAGCTTGCCCAACACGGCGTCCGAGCTATGCGCACGGCCTTTGCGTTCGCTCCAGTCCTTGAGACGGACGATGAACATACCGTATGATACGCCTTGTCCGGAGATCAGTCCGTAGCCCGCCACACGCGTATAATGCTCTACCTCGGGTGCCGTCTTGACGATGGCTTCAGCCTTTTCGAGCGCCTTCATCGTCATGCCCAGTGAGCTGCCGGGCGATACGCTGACGTTGATCATCACTACGCCCTGGTCTTCTTGCGGCACGAGGCCGGTCTTCGTCGTCTTCATAAAGTACACCAGCAGCCCCACAGCGCAGGCCAGTGCGGCCCACGTCATCCAGCGGTGGTGGATGAAAAACATGACGCCCTTCTTGTATTTACCCATCACGGCGTTGAACGAGGCGTTATAAGCCGCTTTCACCCGACCGTTGAAGCTCTTGGCGCTCTTCGTTCCGTCGGCCGGGCGCATGATCATGGCGCAGAGGGCGGGGCAGAGCGTGAGGGCGTTGATGCACGAGATGCCGACGGCCGTAGCCATCGTGATACCGAACTGGGTGTAGAAGATGCCCGACGTGCCGCCCATGAAGGTCACGGGGATGAACACGGCCATGAAGACGATCGTACACGTGATGACGGCCATCGTCACGTCGCCCATTGCATCCTTCGTGGCTTGGTAAGGCGACTTGTAGCCGATGTCGAACTTCGACTGCACGGCCTCGACGACAACGATCGAGTCGTCCACCACCGTACCGATGGCCAGCACGAGGGCAAACAGCGTCAGGATGTTGATACTGAAGCCGAACATGGAGAGGCAGGCGAAGGTGCCGATCAGCGACACCATGATCGAGATCGAGGGGATGACGGTGCTCTTGAAGTCTTGCAGGAAGAAGTAAACCACCAGAATGACGAGCAGGATGGCGATGACGAGCGTCTCCACCACATTATAAATCGAGGCGTAGAGGAAGTCGTTTGAGCTCATCATGTTCGTGAACTCGAGGCCGTCGGGCAGGTCTTTGCTCAGCTTTTGCAGCAGATCCGCGATGCGCGCGTTCGTCTCTGTGGCGTTGGCGCCGGAGATTTGGAAGATCATGAACGAGACGGCTGGCTTGCCGTCCATCGTGCCGTGAAAGCTGTACGACTGCGAGCCAAGCTCCACCCGCGCCACGTCTTTCAGGCGGAGCACATTGCCGTCGCCATCGGCGCGCACGACCATGTTGCCGAACTCTTCGACGCTGACAAGGCGACCGCGATACTTCATGGTGTACTGGAACGTGTTGTCTGAATTCTCGCCGAACGAACCCGTGGGCGACTCGGTGTTCTGCTCGCCGAGCACAGCCGTGATGTCCGACGGCACGAGTCCGTACTGCGCCATCACGTCCGGCTTGAGCCAGATGCGCATACTGTACGTGTCGCCCATCTCCATCACGTCGCCCACGCCCTCGATACGCTTGATCTGCGGGATGATGTTGATGTCAAGGTAATTCGAGAGGAAATGCTCGTCATACTTCCCGTTCGTACACGTCAGGGCGTTGATCTGTAGGAAGCTCGTCTGTCGCTTCTGTGTGCTCACGCCGACGCGTGTCACCTCGGCCGGGAGCAACCCTTGGGCACGCGACACACGGTTCTGCACGTTCACCGCGGCCATGTCCGGGTCTGTCCCCTGCTTGAAATACACCGAGATCGAGGCCGAGCCGCTGTTTGTAGCCGTGGACGACATGTAGATCATGTTCTCCACGCCGTTGATGTTCTCCTCGAGCGGCATGATGACGCTCTTCTGTACCGCCTCAGCGTCTGCACCGGTGTAGGCCGTGGAGACCATCACAGTGGGCGGGGCGATGTTCGGATACTGCTCCACGGGCAGCGTGAAGAGCGAGATAAGTCCTACGATGACGATCAGAATGGAGATCGACATGGCCAGCACTGGCCGCTTGATAAATACGTTTCCCTTCATCGTTTACTGCACTTGCGTTCCTTCCCGAATCAGTCCGGCACCCTCGGCGATGATCACGTCGCCCGCCTCGAGGCCGCTAAGCACCACGTATTCCTGCCCGTCGCTGAGCGGCGAGACGGTGATGAGCGTGGAGACCGCCTTGCCGTCGACCACTTTATAGACGAGCGTCTTGTCCTGCATTTGCACCGTAGCTGCCTGCGGGATGACGATGCAATCGCGATAAACCGACGGCATGACGATGTTGCCCGTGGCGCCGCTGTGCAGCAGCCTTCCGGCATTGGGGAACTCCGCCCGGAGGCTGACCGTCCCCGTCGCGGGATCGATCACGCCGCTCACACTCTCCACGCGCCCCGAGTCAGGATACTCCGATCCGTCGCTCAGGATCAGGCGCACGGGCGGGAACTTCTTCAGCGCCTCAGCCGTCGAACCGTATTCGCGTCCCAGCGCTAAGAGTTCGTTCTCGTTGATGGAGAAATAGACATACATCTGCGAGTTGTCCGAGACGGTCGTCAGCGGCGTCTGCATCGACGGCCCCACGAGCGAGCCCTGCCGGTAAGGCAGCGTACCCACCACGCCGTCGGCCGGACTCTTGACCGTGGTGTATGAAAGGTTGTTTCGTGCATTCACCTCAGCTGCTCGCGCCTGCGCCACAGCCGCCTCGGCCGTCTTCAGCGCATTCTTGGCCGTCTGCAACTCATAGTCCGAGATCACCTTTTGGTCATACAGCGTCTGCTTGCTTTCATAGGTCAGCCGCGCCGTAGCCAGCGATGCCTCAGCCGTGCCCACGGCCGCCCGGGCCTGATTGAGCGCCGCCTGATAAGGCACCTGATCGATCACGAACAGCGTCTGCCCGCGCCGCACCGCTTCGCCTTCGTTCACGAGCACCTTCGTCAGTGTGCCCAACACCTGGGGCATGACCGACACGTCTTGCCGTCCGCGGATCGTGGCCGAATAAGTGCGGGTAAACTCCTTGTCCGAGCGCTCCACCGTCATCGTCTTGTATGCTCCGGCGGCTCCCGCACCGGCCTGCGACGCATCGCCAGCTTGTTTCTTACCACATGAGACAATAAACCCCGGCAGACAAACGGCCAGGGCTAACCACATGAAACTTTTCACTTTCATTCTTCTGCTAATAATATAATGTATATGGATTGCTGATTTCAACACGGGGTTGCTTGCTGTTCTAAAGCGCCGGCAAAGATACCAACGCCTACTTTTTTGCATGAACGGTGCTAAGAGAGCATTCCCATTCCTCGTACTGAATAAGTGTAAGTGCTTGCGGGACTCCCGCAAACACCAAAAAGTTTTTCGAGGCACTTGCGGGAGTCCCGCAAACGCTTACCCTTTTTTGGGGGAGCATGGCGAGGAATGGTACAACGAAAACGGCCGGATACCGGAGGGCTTGCGCCCCACTGGTACCCGGCCGAATTTGTTGGCGGAGCCTACTTATTCCGTCGGTATGTCGCGGTTGACATTCTTCGAGCCGACGAGGGCGTAGAAGAGCAGGTAGCAGAGGCCGGCGATGATCACCCAGTAGCTGCTGATGAAGCCCACCTTATCGGCCACCAGGTTTTGGATGAACGAGATGACGCCGCCACCGCAGACGAGGGCCATGAAGATGCCCGACGCCAAGGGGGTGTATTTGCCCAGCCCCTCGGCGGCCAAATTGTAGATGGCGCCCCACATGACGGACGTGCAGAGGCCGCAGAGGAACATGAAAACCATGCCCAGCGGCACCTCGGCGCCGATGACGGGGATCGAGAAGCGCACATCCTCGGGGATGAAGATGAGGCAGAGCAGGAAGACGGTGGCAAGCAGACTGACGGTCGTCAGCATGGCCTTGCTCGAGACGCGGCCACCCACGGCGCCGCCCACGAGGCGTCCGCACATCATCAGGAACCAGTAGAAGCCGACGAGCGTACCAGCCACCACGGGGCCGACCCACTCGAGGTTCGACATGTAGAGGTTGGCTGTGTTCGGTATGCCCACCTCGATGCCGACGTAGAAGAAGATGGCTATGGCGCCCAGCACAAAGTGGCGGAACGACATCGGGCCGTGCGGGTCTTTCTTCGTGTTGCCAGAGAGGCGTGCGGCGCGCTCGTCGGCCGTCTCCATGTGCGGCTCGGGGATGCGTGCCAGCAGGATGATGAGGAAGGCCAGGGCGAAGATGGCCATCGCAATGATCATGGCCGGGGCCGCGTCGTTCACCTTAGCCGTCTGCACCGATCCGCCGATGAGGTAGCCCAGAAGGATGGGGGCGATCGTTCCGCCGATGGAGTTGCAAGAGCCGCCGAACTGGATGAGCTGATTGCCACGGTTGCCGCCGCCACCCAGGGTGTTCAGCATGGGGTTGACGGTGGTGTTGAGCAGGCACATCGATATGCCGGCCACGAAGGCGCCGAGTACATAGATGCCGAACGCGATGGAGGGATCCACATAGCCCGATGCGAACTGGATACCCACGCCCACAAAGCCCACGATGGTGGCCAGTAGGGAGGTGAACTTGTATCCGCGGCGTTTGAGGATGAGGCCCACGGGGATGCCGAAGCAGGCGTAGGCGATGAAGTTGGCCAGTGTGCCCAGCTGCGAGAGGGCGTTGCTGGCGCCGAACTGCGTCTTGACGATGACGCCCATCGATCCGGCGAAGTTGGTGACGAACGCAATCATGAAAAAGAGCAGGAACATGACGGCGATGACTAAGACATTGCTTTTCTCTTGTTTTACGGTGTCCATTTTTGTTTGGGTTTTTGAGTGGTGTATGGGTTGATAATTAATGACTGCTAAGCTTTTGGCTGCGGCGGGCGTAAAAGTACACCCAAAGTTTGGCCCCGGGCGGAAACTGATCTTGTGTATGTGTTTAGCAGGACGTCAGCGTTACGCCCCCGCACGGGTATGTGCATCCTCACGGACGTTTTTCAGCATCCTCACGGACGCGATCCACAGCCCGAGGAACGTCAGGGCGCCATTGATCATCAGCATCTCGTAGCCGAAGCGATAGCCGGTGTAATGCAGCGTGAGGCGTTCGAGGGCGTAGCAGATGAGGGGCGAGGCGAGGCAGATGTAGGGCACAGCGCTGTCAGCGGGCCGTAGGCGCGTGAAGAGGCCGAAGGCAAAGAGGCCCAGCAACGGGCCGTAGGTATAGGAGGCGATCACATAGATGGCGTCGATCACGCTGCGGTCGTTCACGGCTTTGAACACCATGATAATCGCCGCAAAGAGCGCCGAGATAAGGATGTGCACCCGCATACGCGTCCGTTTGGCATGGGCGGCTTGATTCCGCTCCACACCGAGGATGTCGACACAGAAAGACGTCGTGAGCGCCGTCAGCGCCGAGTCTGCACTGCTGAAGGCGGCCGCGATGATGCCGATGGTGAAGAAGACGATGATCGTCTGCCCCAATACACCCGAGGTACAGAACATCGGCAGGATGTCGTCGCCCGCGTCGGGTAGGACGATGCCGAGTTGTCCGGCCAGGGTGATCAGCAGGATGCCCAGCGAGAGGAAGAGGAAGTTGATCGGCGTAAAGGCAAAGCCGTAGGAGTACATGTTCTTCTGTGCGTCGCGCAGGCTACGGCAAGAGAGGTTCTTCTGCATCATGTCTTGATCCAGCCCGGTCATGACAATGGTGATGAAGATGCCGCTCAGGAATTGCTTCACGAAGTGCTGCTTGCTCGACCAATCGTGCCACTCAAAGAGTCGGAAGTGCGGGCTCTCGGCCACCGTGCGGCAGAGGCCGTCGAAGTCCAGCCCCATGCGATCCTTCACCTGCCAAATGATCACCACGAGCGTGCCCACGAGGCAGAGCGCCTGAAGCGTGTCTGTCCAGATGATCGTCTTGACGCCGCTCTTGTAGGTATAGAGCCATACGAGCAGGATGCTCAGGATAACGGTCACGCCGAAGGGGATCTGCCACGTCGAGAAGACGTACGTCTGGAGGATAAGCACCACGAGATAGAGTCGCGCGGCCGCACCGATGATCTTGGAGAGGAGGAAGAAGGAGGCGCCCGTCTTGTAAGCCCGCCGACCGATGCGTGTCTCGAGGTAGGTGTAGATGGAGGTGAGCTGAAGGCGGTAGTAGAGCGGCAGGAGCACGTGCGCGATGATGACGTAACCGAAGAAGAAGCCGAAGACGGTCTGCATGTACGTCATGTCGATCTGCCGCACCCAGCCGGGAACGGATACGAACGTCACGCCCGAGAGCGAGGAGCCGATCATGCCGATGGCCACGATGTACCACGGTGAACGACGGTTGCCGAGGAAGAAGGCGTCGTTGTCTGCGGCCGATGCGCCGCCGCGCCCCGTGATCCAAGCGATGAGCAGCAGCAGGCCGAAGTAGGCCGCGATGATGAAGAGGATGGTCGTGCTGCTCATCGGACGTAACGTATTTCCGACCGGCTGCCGGGATAGTAATGTGCGAGGATGGCGCGATAGGAATGTCCTTCGGCTCCCATCACGGCGGCGCCGATCTGACAGAGACCCACGCCGTGCCCCCAGCCTGCGCCGGTGAGGCGGAAGCGACGCGGGACGCCGTGATGCAGGTCGAGCGCGTCGACCACGAAGGCCGAGCTATAGAGGTGTGTCTCGGAGAGCGTGCGGCGGATCTCCAGCTCCTTGCCGATGATGTATGTGCGCCGACTGCCGACGATCCGGAGCCGCACGATGCGCCCCGATCGGCCGCGCTCGACGGCTTGCAGACTGAGGATGGCGCCGAAGTCGATGCCGCTCTTGCGGCGAATCAGGTCGGCGAGCTCGTCTTGCGTGTACTCCACCGTCCAGCGATAGAAGTCGGGCGTCTCGAGATCGTAGTTGTTGAGCACCTGGCTGAGGATACCCTCGTCCGTGGTGTGACAGAAAGCCTCGGGGGCGGAGCGGATCCAGCGATCGGCTTCGGCCTCGTTCGTCAGATCGGGCACCGGGGTGTCTGGCGTGCGACTGTCGCGGAGGGCGACGAGGTAACGGTGATGAACAGGCTCCCAGCAGTACTCGAAGCACTCAGTGACGCCGCCGCACGACTTCGAGAAACGTGTGTCGCAGAGCCGACCCTCGTCCGTGAGCACCTCGCCGCAGGTGGCGCGGACGGCCTCCTCCACGGCCGGCGTCGTGGCGCGCGTGATGCCCTGATAACGCTGGCAATGGTCGTCGGCGCAGACGTCGAAGCGCGTGTGATCCTCGCGGTCGTACCATCGGACGAGGCCCTCGTCGTCTTGGCTGCAGCTCTCCGCCTTGGCGTCGACCGGCGCCTGTCGCTTTTCGATCTGTGCCAGCAGCCAGCTGCGCGAGATGACGGCGTGTGCGCGGAGCAACTCGGGCGATGAGGTGGCGCTCATCTCAGACGAGATGACGCTCTCGAGATACGACTCGACGTCGATACGATTCACCACCAGGATGCCGTCGCTCGAGGGCGTGAGGAGCAGCGCCCCGCGGAAGCGTTGATCTTCGCGGCGCTCCCAGTGGAAGTGTACGCCGATGGTGACGCCCCGCAGGTCGAACGAGTCCGAGGGGTCGGTGGGCTCGAAGTGCAGCGTGTCGAACGTGTGACTCTCGAAGGCGATGCGCCCGTCTCGCAGCGTAGCGTGTTGTTGGCCTGTGTGCGTGCGGCCCGTCTCCAGGCAGCGGTAGGCGCCGTTGAAATGAAATGAAACGTCTCTCTCCGTCAAGATCCCGACGTCTACGTTGGGTATACCGATCATGATCTGTGTATGCATTAATGTAAATAGGTGTGGTTCTATTTCTCCCGCTTGTTCAGCGAGCGGACAAAAGTAGAAGGCTTGTGTAATTGTCAATGGCTAAAGGTCAAGGATGACGGAGAGGAGGAAGACCACACATGAGGGAATAACCCACCCTCGTTTTGCTACCCGCACGCCGTGCAAGCCCCAAAAGGCGCTAGGGGCGCCGGCCAAGTTTTCCGGATACAGGAGAACAAATCCGGGTTTTGCTACTCGCACGGCATGCAAGGCTCAAAATGACCCTCATTTTGCTACTCGCACGGCATGCAAGGCCCAAAATGACCCTCATTTTGCTACTCGCACAGCGTGCAAGGCCCGAAATGACCCTCATTTTGCTACTCGCACGGCATGCAAGGCCCGAAATGACCCTCATTTTGCTACTCGCACAGCATGCAAGCCCTGAAACCCGCCGGGTTTTGCTATTCGCACGGCGTGCAAGCCCTGAAACCCGCCGGGTTTTGCTATTCGCACAGCGTGCAAGCCCCGAAAGGCGCCAGGGGCGCCGGCCAAGTTTTCCGGATACAGGAGAACAAATCCGGGTTTTGCTACCCGCACGCCGTGCAAGCCCTGAAAGGCGCCAGGGGTGCCGGCCAAGTTTGCAGGCGACATAGGATAACTCCCCCGAGTTTGCTACCCGCACGGAGTGTAAGCACAGAAAACCAAGCCACCCCGCTTACTGCTGCTCGTAGAACTCGAGAATTTTCTTGCGGAGCAGGAACTCGTACTTGGCTTGGGTACGGTCGGAGAGGGCTTTGATGAGGTTCGTCTTGGCTTCGTTGTATTCGTAGGTCGTGGCGCGGCCATTCTCGAAGCGGTCGCCGGTGAAGGTGAAGGCTTTCTCGGCCGACTGCCACGCGGCGGTGGCCGACCGGTATCGCTCGGCGGCTGAAAGGGCGCTGTAATAGGCCTGCTGGATGTCTTTGTAGAGTGCCTTCTTGGTGTTCTCCAGCTGCAGCTCTTGGTTGCGCAGTCCGAGGCGAGCGCTTCGGATGCTGTTGCGTGTGGCGAAACGGTTGAAGATGGGGATGCGGAGGTTGAAGCCGAGGCCGAGGCCGCGGTTGTCGCGAATCTGGTTGGCGAAGGGCGTGTTGGGCTTGTTGTAGATGTGATAAAAGGCATTGTTGTAGCTGGCGCCGAAGGAGAGGCTGGGGTAGAGGGCGCTCTGGGCCACGCGCACTTGCTTCTCGCTGCTCTGGAGGCGAAGCTCCTCGGCGCGGACGGCGGCCCGCGTGGTGAGGGCGGTGCGATAGATATCGTCGGGGCGGCGCGCTAGTAGGAAGGTCGTGTCTGCCTCCGTGGGCGGCTCCACGTCGAAGCCCTCTGGGCTAGGCAGCTCGAGTAGCTGGGTGAGTGTGAGCGTGGCCATGCGCAGGTCGTTAGCTGTCTGCACGGCGGAGAGCTCGTCGGCCGCCACCTGTGCCTCGGTCTCGTAGATCTGTGCCTCGGAGGCGCGCCCGGCGTCGTGCATCTTACGCGTGCGATCGAGCTGCGTGCGGCTCAGGGCGAGCTTATTCTCGGCCACACTGAGCAGCTCCTTGTCGAAGAGCACTTGCAGGTAGGCCGACGTGACGGTGATCTCCATATTCTCGCGCGTCTTCTGGAGGTCGGCGGCGAGGGCCATGAGGTCGAGGCGCGCGGCGGCGATCTCGTTGGGGATCTCGAAGCCGGTGAAGAGGGGAACGTCGGATGAGAGCGACCAGGCGGTGGAGGAGGTGGTCTGCACCTGATACGTGTTGTCAGCCGCTGAGGCCGATCGGCCGAACGACCATTGTTGCGAGGCTCCGGCCGAGAGGCTTGGCAGACGTTTGCTGCGCGCCGTGTGGAGCGTCAGCTCCTGCCGGTCGACTTCCACCTGTCGCATGCGCACCTCCAGGTTGTTCGCTTTGGCGTGCTCGATGCAGCGTTGGAGGCTCCAGCGCGTGGCGGTCGTGTCCTGCGCCGAAGCGGTAAAGGCGGTGGCGAGGAGCAGGGCGGGGATGAGGGTCAGCGTCTTCATGGCTTGGCTTCGTTGTTATTGTTTGCATCCTTGCTGATGGCCGCACCGCGGATCTTGTCTTTCTCCGTCAGTCCTTCCTTCACTTCGATCTTGATGCCATCGCTGAGGCCTGTCTTGATCTGCCTTTTCTCGAAGATTTGCTTGGGCTTCTCTTGCTTAACCACTTGCACGAAGGCCGTGTCGCCATGAAACTCCACCGTGCTTTCGGGGATGGTCAGGACATTCGCGGCGCGCTCCAACACGATCTCCGCGTTGGCGCTGTACCCGGCGCGCACGAACGAGGTGTCGGGCAGCGAGACGGCCGCCTTGATCTCAAACTGTATGGCGCCGTTCTTCTCCTCGCCCTTGGGGGAGACGTATTCGAGGACGGCATCGAAGGTGCGTGTGCCCAGCGCGCCGACGGTCAGCTTGATGGGCATGCCCTCGCGAATCTTGCCGATCTCCGTCTCGTCCACATTGCCGCGGAAGATCATGTCGTTCATGTTGGCCACGGAGGCAATGGTGGTGCCGTCGTTGAAGCTGTTGCTTTGGATCACGGAGTTACCCACCTTGATAGGCACGTTGAGGATCATGCCGGTGATGGTGCTGCGGATCTGCGTGGTACTCGAGCTGCGTGTGTTACGCGAGATGCCGTCGCGGACAATCTCGAGTGAGCTTTGGGCATTGGCCAGCTCCTCTTTGGCCTTGCGATAGTTGGCTTTCGAGACGTCAAACTCTTCGGCCGTAAGGATGCCCTGCTTGAAGAGTTGTTCGTCGCGGCGGTGCGTGCTCTCCACCTGGTCTAAGCTGATGCGAGCCACATTGACGCGCGACTCGGCGCTGTTGAGCTGCCCCATCTCAGGGATGACTTTCACTTTGGCGATGATCTCGCCTTCGGTGACACGCTGGCCGGCTTCCTTGAGCACCTCGGAGATGATGCCCGAGATCTGCGGCTTAATCAGGATCTCGTAGCGCGGCTCCACATTGCCCGTGGCCACGGTCTTGGTCTCTACCGTCCCACGCTCGGGCGTCACGATTTCATACTCGGTCACTTCGGGCTGCGCCTTCTTCCACAGAAACACGAAGGTGCCTACCACGGCCAGCCCTACTACAGAGAGCAGGACGATTCTCTTGATCTTCTTTACAAGTCGATTATTCATAAGCTGAAAACTAAAATCTAAAAACTAACAACTCACAGTTGGGGAAATGAACGATTTGGGGCGTGGGGAGACTTTGGAGAGTAGTGCAGATGCAAGGCGTCCAAGACCGAAGGCGAAGGGAGCATACATAAGTATGTGACCGAGCCTGAGCTTGTCGCAGGACACGCAGCAGATGCGCTGCTATACAAAGTCTCTCCCCCCTATTCATCGCGGATCGCATCTATGGCTTTAATCTGCATAGCCCTCCAGGCGGGGATGAGCCCGGCTAACAGACCACACACAAGCAGCACGATGGTAGCGGCTACGGCGGTGCCCATGTGTACGCCGGGGTTGACGAGCGCCGCAGCGTCGCCGGGTTGGGCACTGAGGATGCGGTCGACGATGTCGATGATGAAGACGCCTATGCTGAGGCCGATCATGCCGGCCATAGCTGTCAGCACAAGGCTCTCACTCATGATCTGCGAGATGATGTCGCGCGGGCGGGCACCGATGGCGCGCCGCACTCCGATCTCTCGCGTGCGTTCCTTGACCGTCACCATCATAATGTTACTGATGCCGATCACGCCGGCCAGCAGCGTGCCCATGCCCACGAGCCAGATCAGCGCGTCGATACCGGTGAAGAGCATGGCGAACGTGGCGAACTGTTCGGCGATGTTGATCACCATCACGGCCTGCTTATCGGTCGGGGCTATGCTGTTCTGCCGGCGGAGGATGCCGGTGATGTCGTCGATGATGCGCTGTATGGATACGTCTTTGTAGGCGGAGGCGGCTAGGAAGTGGATCACGTCGCCTTGGTTCAGTGTCTGCTGCATGGTGGTGAAGGGAAGGAAGACGCTCTCCTGCGACCGTCCTCCGATGTTCACCCGTGCCCGTTCACGTACCACGCCGACGACCTGATAGTAGATGCCGTTGACGCGGATGTACCTGCCGCAGGGGTTCTCGTTGCGGAAGAGGGTCTCGTTGATGCGCGAGCCGATGAGGCATACTTTGCGTTTCTCGCGGGCGTCGATCTCGTTGAGTAGGCGGCCGAAGAGCACGTGTTGCGCCTCAATGCGAAAATAGGCCGGGTCGACCCCCTTCACGTTATATGTGCCGGAGAGTTGGCCATAGACGACGTTCTTCTCCTTCCGCGCCCCCCACAGGACGGGTGAGATGGCCTCCAGTCCGGACACCTCGCGGCGGATACTCTCCAAGTCGCGGTTGCGGATGTTCCATTCGCGTCCTTTGTTGAAACCACGGTAAGGTTCGCTGGTGCGATCGGCAATGAAGAAGACGGAGTTCGTGGCGAAGCCGTCGGTGTTTTTGAGGATGCCATTCTTGAGCCCTGTGCCAAGCCCGAGGAGGATGACTAACATGAGTATGCCCCAAAAGACACCGAAGCAGGTCAGTAGGCTGCGCGTCTTATTGCGGGTGATGGTTACCCATATCTCGGTCCATCTATCTGCGTCGAAAAACATATTGCTATTGAACTAAAAGCTAAAATCTAACAACTAAACACTCCGGAAGCATTCGCCGTACCCGGTCACTTTTCATTTTTAGTTTTTCGTTATTCACTCCTCATGGCCTCAACGGCGGGGATACTGACGGCTTTGCGGGCGGGGAAATATCCGGCTGCGACGCCGGCTATGATGAGCAGTACGGTGGCGGACGTGGCGATGCCGAGGCTGACGGTGGGATGGCGGAAGATGGAGAGGTTGCCCGGGCCACCGCCCGTGTCGGCGTTCATGCCGGCCATCGTCATTCCGTAATCAATCAGCTCAGTCACGCCGATACCGGCCACCATGCCCACGTAACCGAAGAGCGTGGTGACAAGGATGGACTCGATGATGATGAGCCGCAAGATGGAGGCGGGGCCGGCGCCGATGGCTTTGCGGATGCCGAACTCACGCGTCCGTTCGCGGACGGTGACGAGCATGATGTTGCTCACGCCTACGATGCCGGCCATGAGTGTGCTGATGCCCACAATCCAGATAAACATCATCAGGCCGCTGAGGATGAGGTCGAACATGCGGAAGTCGTCGCCCGTGTTCCACATGCCGAGGGCACCCGTGTCCGAAGGGTCGAAGTGGTGGCGGAGGGCCATGGCGGTGCGGAAGCGTTGCTCGAAGGCGGTGTTCTCTTCTTCAGACTTGATGCCACGCACGGTGAAGATCAGATCGTCCACCTCCATACCGCTACGGAAGAGTTGCTGAGCGGTGGTGAAGGGGATGTAGGCGGGCTTGTTGTTGTTCATCTCCTTGTCGCGATAGACGCCGACGACTTGGAACATCATGCGGCCAATGCGCACGTAGCGCCCGATGGGATCCTCCTCGTGGAAGAGTACCTCGGCCATGCGCGGGCTGAGGACGATCGCTTTACGGCGTTGCTGCATGTCGATTTCGTTGATGAAGCGTCCGCGGGTGGGGATGATAAAGTCGATGGAGGCAAAGTCGGGTGCGACACCGCTCAGGTTGCCGTTTACGTATTCCTTATTGTAGGCCAACGTGTCGCTATGGTCGATGCGGCCGGAGTAGTACTCCACCTCGGGAAAGTCGGTACCCAGGTGCTCCACGTCGGCGTTGCGGAAGGTCAGGCGGCGGTTCTCGCGGATGCCTTGCCAGGGCTTGGAAGTGTAGTTGGGCCACACCTCGATACGGTTGGCGGAGAAGTTGCTGAAGTTGTACATCACGCCGTTGCGCAGACCGTTGCCGGCGGCCAGCAGGATGATGAGGATGAAGATGCCCCAGGCCACGGAGAAGCCGGTGAGGAAGGTGCGCAGGCGGTTCTTGCGCATCGTGCTGAGGATCTCTCGAATGTCATCGAAGTCGAACATAAACTTATAGGTAGTAGGGGCGGCCCCTTGTAGTCGCCCGGTAGTTACGGCCTACGGCCGGGTAGTTATGCGGCTAAAGCCGCGGTAGTAGGGAGTTGGCCAAGCTCAATCATTAGCCACAATCAGTCCGTCCTTGACGTGCACCACGCGGTCGGTAGCTTCGGCCACGGAGGGTTCGTGGGTGACAATGACCATCGTCATGCCTTCGCGGTTGACGGCGCGCAGGAGCTCCATCACCTCGACGGTCGTCTTGCTGTCCAGCGCGCCCGTAGGCTCGTCGGCCAGGATCACCTGCGGGCGAGCGATGAGTGCGCGAGCGATGGCCACGCGTTGCTTTTGTCCGCCGGACATCTCGCTGGGCAGGTGCTCGGCCCAATCGCGGAGGCCGACACGCTCGAGGTAGTCCAGCGCCAAGGCGTTGCGCTGCTTGCGCGGAACGCCCTGATAGTAGAGCGGCAGGGCCACGTTCTCCATCGCGTTTTTGAAGGAGATGAGGTTGAAGGACTGGAAGATGAAGCCGATCATGCGATTGCGTAGCTCGGCGGCGCGGCTTTCGCTGAGGTCACGGATAAGCAGGTCGTCGAGGTAATACTCGCCCGAGTCGTAAGTGTCGAGGATGCCGAGGATGTTGAGCAGGGTGCTCTTGCCCGACCCGGAGGCGCCCATGATGGAGACCATCTCGCCACGTTCGATGCCGAGATCGATTCCCTTGAGTACATGCAGCGGGGCGCCGTTGTAGTAGGTCTTGTTGATTCCTTGTAGTCGGATAATCATTGGTGGGTGAATGTAGTAGTTAGAGAAAGATGAGGGGCGGGCAATGTGTCCGCCGGTGATGTATGGACGCCAGTAGTTGCGTCGGGTTACAGCTTGGGGCGTTTTTTTAGGGGGGGAGGCACATTCCTTTCCGCCGCGGGAAGCCTTGGAGTTGTCATACCCGCTTCCCGCCACGGGAAATGACTTCCCGAAGTTGAAAAACGGTTTCCCGCCACAGAAAATGACTTCCCGAAGTCGGAAAATGGTTTCTCGCCGTGGGAAATGACTTTTTGAAATCGGAAAACGGTTTCCCGCCACGGGAAGTGACTTTTTGAAGTTGGAAAGCCATTTCCCGCGGCGGGAAGGCGCTTGGGAAAGTTCGAGGCTTCCCGCCGCGGGAAGGACCGGTCTCACCGCACGCACCCGTATCCGACCCAGACTTCGCCGGCGTCCGTAGACGCCCCGGTTAGTTCTGGAGCGTGAAGGAGCGGCGGCCGATCAGGTGGCCGTCGGCAAAGATGTCGACGCGGTAGGTGCCGGGCGAGAGGTATTCCTCCACGTCCCAATACATCACCACGGGTAAGTCCTCACCGGCATATTCCACGGTGCGCTTCATGGAGTAACCAATGTTGCGGTTCTCAAAGGCGAAGGTGCCCGATCCGGGTTTGGTCAGGATGTCATCGTCGGGGCGCATGATGCGCACATAGATGGTCTTTTCGCCCGTGGGCGCGGTGATGTTTTTGGCCACGTGGAAGGAGACGGCGAGCTGGGCGATCTTATCGATCTTCTTGGCGTCCTTGCCGCGCGAGGTGATGGGGCGGACGGCGATGGCGGAGGCCTCGAGTCGGCTGGCTAAGGTGACGCGCTCGGTGAGGTGCTCCTTCTCGCGCGTAAGCTGTGCCGCGGCCGAGGAGGCCTGGCGGTATTGCTCTGTGACGCGTTCGTTCTCGTTGCGCAGGCGACCGTTTTCGGCGTTGAGGGAGTCGATTTGGACGACATAGCCGCGCATGATCTTACGGAGCGTCTCCAGCTCACGCTTCAGCTCAGTGATGCGGCGCGTGTTGGTGGCCTTGACCGTGCGGAGCTCCTCCATGAGGCGTTGCACCTTCATCTGTTCCGTAGTCAGTAGGGCCACGAGCGAATCGTTGCCGACGCTGAACTTGTAGCCTTCGTATTGCAGAGACAGTTCGGCGTATTCGTCCGTGAGTTGTTCCTTTTCGATAGCGAAAAGCTCGGTCATGTCGTCCATCTGTTTGCGTTGATGAAAGACGACATAGCTGACGCCGATCAGCGCGATGACGACGACGATGATGACCATAATGAGTAGCGTGCGTTTCCTAATCTCTTTATCCTCCGGATTCATGTCTTTTAGGTGTGTTATAGTGAGTAATATGTTATGGGCGGCAAAGATAAACCGGCAACCCCCGCAACAAAGCGGGGCGACAGTTCGCCCTTGTCGCCCCGCTTTCCTCGTCTGCTTACCTCGCCTTTTAGATGGAGAGGAGATATCGTGAGAAGTCTTCTATCGAAGTCATATCCATCATTTCTACGTCTTCCTCTTCCCTGACGCGCTTCTTACTTCGACCTTCCCACACGATACTCATCATGCGTTGCACAAACTCCGTCTGATGCTCAAATCGCACTGCGCCATAATCCTGCAGGTTATACAGCTCATCGGCCACAGAGCGAGAGATGGAGGTCACCCCCTCCATGTCGATCACATACTCGCCGCCGTGTGTCATCAAAGCCTTCACGGCATCGAGCGAAATGCGCGAGCGCACATCTGTGCCAACTACGTCTTTTATACTGATTCTTTCCATCGTTACAGTTCTCCTTATCTTATTCTACATAGTCATAAAACTCAAAACCTTTCGGCGTCTCGAGCGGAAGCCTTAACAGAATGATAGTGCCATTCCACCGGTAGACTTCCGGAACGTTCATCACATACACGCCCTTCGCCTCCTGTCGGTAAAAGGCCGTACCCGACAGCATGAAGTAGGCGCCGCCAAGTCCCTTCACAATCATCTTCCTTGACCGGGATAACCCATACCCCCTATTCTCCGCCGTCGGTAAGTTCTTGGTGGAATAACCTTCGTTGGCGATACGTAGAGCCGCCGCCTCGTCTACACCCACGATGTCTTCGTATCGCTTAGCGTAAATGTAATTACCGTAGATCGTTCGCCCCCGGTCAGCAATGACGATATACAGTTCCCGCCTCACCCTTTGGCAAAACAGGTAGCCGCAGCGACTGCCGGAGTGCTGACTGATGTTATCGATCAGCTCGCCGAGGAGGTAGGAGATTGGCATACGCATCTTATGAGAGAGATCGGACTGGACCTCGATAATCCTTTGGAGCACCTCCTGAATCCGATCCTCCGTTCCGTCGCCGACCATGAAGCGCGACACCGGGATGTAGCTTTTGGTCAGGTAGGCATTAAGGATGTCTCGACTCTCAGGGAGAGAAGCGTCGAAAACGTGATCGAAGCAGATCGCCCTGAGATAGCTGTCCATACGGCCTTGCAATCCTGTGCACGCGATCGGTTTCTCGGAGCTATCCTTATAAATGGCCAATGGCGCAAGGAAGAACGGATGCAGAAATAGAGTCTGCGTAAAGTCCCAAGCTACGGCTTCCGCGGCGGAATCAGTCCGGTGAATGATGGGAAACAGATGATTGAAGGCGCTGCCGATCCGTTCGTCGCGTGGCACGTGGGGGATAAGGATAAGTGTCATCTTTTGATGAGGATTTTGCAGGGCAAAGGTGAGGCGATTTCTCACAAGCCCCTGCTTCCCCTCAATCTTGATCGTCTTTACGGGCAGACCACAAGGGCCGCCCGGACTATCTTTGTCGCCCGTAAAGCGAAAGGGGGCACTCTCGGGCTACTTATTGCTGCCCCTCACGCTTCCTCTGGCTACTTATAACTACTCATTTATATATGCACGAAAAGATCATCATCCTCGACTTTGGCTCGCAGACTACGCAGCTCATCGGCCGCCGCATCCGCGAGCTCAACACCTATTGCGAGATCCTGCCCTACCACAGCTTCCCGGCCGACGACCCCACGGTCCGCGGCGTCATCCTCTCCGGCAGCCCCTATTCGGTGAATAACCCCGACGCCTTCCGGATCGATACGGCGGCCCTACGCGGGCAATACCCCGTGCTCGGCATCTGCTACGGCGCACAACTGCTGGCCGCTACGGCCGGAGGACGCGTCGAGTCGGTCGCCACACGCGAATACGGCCGCGCACTCCTCGCCGAGGTCGACGCCAAGGATCCTCTGCTTGACGGCATCCGAGCCGGATCGCAGGTGTGGATGTCGCACGGCGACACGATCACACGGCTGCCGGACACCTTCCGCGTCATTGCCCGCACGGACGATGTGGAGGCGGCTGCCTTCCGCGTCGATGGCGAGCAGACGTGGGGCGTACAGTTCCACCCCGAAGTCTTCCACACCGAGGGCGGCACGCGTCTGCTCGACAACTTCCTCACCCAGTGCGGTTGCGCCCGCGACTGGACGCCGGCCTCCTTCATCGAATCCACCGTGGCCGGACTGAAGGCCCAGCTCGGCGACGATCGCGTCATCTTGGCACTCTCCGGTGGCGTCGACTCGTCCGTCACGGCCGTCCTGCTCCACCGCGCCATCGGCAGCCGCCTGACGTGCATCTTCGTCGACCACGGCCTGCTTCGCAAGAATGAGTTTGAGAACGTGCTCCGCGACTACGAGCACCTTGGCCTGAACGTGATCGGCGTCGACGCCAAGGAGAAGTTCTACCGCGAGCTGGCCGGCGTCACCGACCCCGAACAGAAGCGCAAGATCATCGGCCGGGGCTTCATCGACGTCTTCGACGAGGAGGCGCACAAGCTGCAAGGCATACGCTGGCTCGGTCAGGGCACGATCTACCCAGACGTCATCGAGTCGCTCTCCGTCACGGGCACGGTGATCAAGAGTCACCACAACGTGGGCGGCCTGCCGGAGAAGATGCAGCTGAAGCTCGTCGAGCCGCTGCGTTTGCTCTTCAAGGATGAGGTGCGCCGCGTGGGCGCTGAGCTGGGCATGATGCCCCACCTGCTGAAGCGTCACCCCTTCCCCGGCCCGGGCCTCGGCATACGCATCCTCGGCGAGGTGACGCCCGAGAAGGTGCGCATCCTCCAAGACGCCGACGACATCTACATCTCCCTCCTCCGCGAGTGGGGGCTCTACGACGAGGTTTGGCAGGCCGGCACCATCCTGCTGCCGATCCGCTCCGTCGGCGTGATGGGCGACGAGCGGACGTATGAGAACACCATCGCCCTGCGCGCCGTCACCTCCACCGACGCCATGACGGCCGACTGGGCGCAACTGCCTTACGACTTCCTGGCCAAGGTCTCGAACGAGATCATCAACAAGGTGAAAGGCGTCAATCGCGTCGTCTACGACATCAGTTCCAAGCCGCCCGCGACGATCGAGTGGGAGTGAACCACCAAACGACAGGACGGGGAGCCGGGGCACGATCTTTGCCCTGTGCTCCCCGTCTTTTTAGTTGTGTATGTCCCCGCCTTTTTGACCGCGCAGCCCGTCGCGGTGCCAGCGGCGCCGCCTTTTTCACCGCGCAGTAAAGAAAGGTGAAAAACAGGCCGCCGTTTTGACCGCGCACCCAAGAACTGTGAAAAACAGACTGCCTTTTTCACCGCGCACCCAAGAACTGTAAAAAAGGCGCCGCGTTTTTGACCGCGCAGCCCGTCGCGGTGCCAGCGGCGGTCTGTTTTGGGGTCCGACACCCTGTCGCGGTGCCAGCGGCGGTCTGTTTTGGGGTCCGACGGCCTGTCGGGGTGCCAGCGGCGGTCTGTTTTTGGGTCCGACGGCCCGTCGGGGTGCCAGCGGCGGTCTGTTTTTGGGTCCGACGGCCCGTCGAGGTGCCAGCGGCGGTCTGTTTTGGGGTCCGACACCCCGTCGAGGTGCCAGCGGCGGTCTGTTTTGGGGTCCGACAGCCCGTCGGGGTGCCAGCGGCGGTCTGTTTTTGAGTCCAACACCCCGTCGGGCTGCTTTTTACTACCTCTTATTCCTTCTTACTACTTCTTACTCCCCCTAACTACGTATAGATATGAATCCCACGAAACAATTCTCTGTCGATGGCATGTCCTGTTCGGCCTGTAGCGCCCATGTGGAGCGCGCCGTGTCGCGCGTCGAGGGCGTGTCGTCCGTGTCCGTCAATCTGCTAACCAACTCGATGGTGGTCGAGGGCACAGCTACGGCCGACGCCATCGTGGCCGCCGTGCGCAAGGCGGGCTACGACGCCGCGGAACAGGCGACCGAAGAGCCACATGCGCCTGCGGACAAGTCGCCCGACGATCCCCTGGCCGACCGTGAGACGCCCGCCCTCCGCCGTCGCCTCATCGCCTCCCTGGTGCTGCTCCTGCTTTTGATGTACACAGCGATGGGTCACACGATGCTCGGCCTACCGCTCCCTGCGGCGCTGGCGGGCAACCCGATGGCCGTCGGTATCGTGCAGATGCTGCTCGCCATGGCTGTGATGATCATCAACGGGCGCTTCTTCATTTCTGGTTACAAGGGCACGCTGCACGGTGCGCCGGGCATGGATGCGCTCGTGGCCTTAGGGTCGGGCACAGCCTTCGTCTACAGTCTTGTCGGCCTCTTCGCCATGTCCGCCGCGCTGATGGACGGGCGCACGGCCGACGCCTATGCGGGGCTGCATGCGCTCTACTTCGAGACGTGCGCCATGATCCTTACGCTCATCACGCTCGGCAAGCTGCTCGAGGCGCGCGCTAAGGGTCGGACGACGGACGCGCTGAAGAGCCTCATGCGGCTGGCTCCGAAGACGGCCACGCTGGTGCGCGATGGCCGCGAGGTGGCGGTGCCCATCGAGCAGATGCGCGTCGGCGACACGTTTGCCGTCCGCCCCGGCGAGCATATCCCCGTGGACGGCATCATCACCGAGGGCACGGCGGCCGTGGACGAGTCGGCGCTGACGGGCGAGAGCCTGCCCGTAGACAAGTCGCCGGGCGATCGCGTCTCGGCTGCTACGGTCAATCGTTCGGGCTATCTGCGTTGCCGGGCGGAGCGCGTCGGGCGCGACACGACGCTGGCGCAGATCATACGCATGGTCAGCGACGCTTCGTCGGGCAAGGCGCCGATCGCCAAGATGGCCGACCGGGTGTCGGGCATCTTCGTGCCGGCCGTCATCGTGATCGCGCTCATCACGGTGGGCGTGTGGCTGGCCGTCGGGGCGGATGTGGGGACGGCCGTCTCGCGCGGCATGGCCGTCTTGGTGGTCAGTTGCCCGTGTGCCCTCGGGTTAGCTACGCCTGTGGCGATCATGGTGGGCAGCGGACTCGGTGCGCGTCACGGCATCCTCTTCAAGACGGCCGAAGCGCTCGAGCGAGCGGGCCAAGTGCAGGTCGTGGCGCTCGACAAGACGGGCACGATCACGAACGGCTCGCCCGTCGTGACCGACCTCCTGCCGGCCGCTGGCGTGGAAGAGGAGGAGCTGCTCCGTGCGGCCTATGCGTTAGAGGTGAAGAGTGAGCACCCGCTGGCGCGGGCTGTAGCGGCCTACGCCGAAGCGCGCGGCATGCAGCCCGACGCTACGGATGCCTTCGAGGTGATTCCCGGCAAGGGACTGACGGCGATGGTGGATGGTCGGCGGATTACGGGCGGCAGCCTGGCCTTCCTCTCGGAGCGGATCGGCACGACGGACGCCATCAGCTCTGCCGTCGAACGCGTTGCGGGCGAGGGCAAGACGCCGCTGCTCTTTGCCGCCGAGGATCGGTGGCTGGGGCTGATCGCCGTGGCCGATACGGTGAAGGATGATGCGCGCGAGGCCGTCGGCCGACTGCATGCGATGGGCCTTCGGACGGTGATGCTGACGGGCGACAATCAGCGCACGGCCGAGGCCGTCGGGCGACTCGTAGGCGTGGACGAGGTGATCGCCGGTGTGTTGCCCGACGGGAAGAAGGCGGCGGTGGACTCGCTCCGTAGCCGGTTCGGCGCCGTGGCGATGGTCGGCGACGGCATCAACGACGCCCCCGCACTGGCCACGGCCGACATCGGCATAGCCATCGGCGCAGGCACAGACGTGGCCGTGGATGCGGCCGACGTGGTGCTGATGAAGAGTCGGCCATCGGACGTCCCCGACGCCGTGCGACTCAGTCGTGCCACGCTGCGCAACATCCGCGAGAACCTCTTCTGGGCCTTCATCTATAACGTCGTCGGCATACCGTTAGCGGCAGGCGTATGGATCCCCGTGTTTGGCGTCGGCATGACGCCCATGTTCGGCGCCGCGGCCATGAGCCTCTCCAGCTTCTGCGTGGTGATGAATGCACTCCGACTGAACTTCGTGAGGCTGCGTAAATAGGCGTTAGGAACGCCGCCAAGTTTGCCGGGTGCCCCACAGCTAAACTCCCCGGCCCCGGTGGGGCCTTGATCTTCTTTTGCCCCCTTTTCTTCCATCAAGGGAAGAAAAGGGGAATAGAGAGAAACCTTCCCCGCGCCATGAACCATGCGCCACGCAGGTTGTTTGAAGGGCATAACAAAACATCAGAACAGCATGGCATTTATTAGAAACGACATCGCCACGGGCGATATGTTCCGCCACGTTTACGGCGGGATGACGAAGAGTGAACTGGACGAACGCGCGGCACAACTGCTCAGCGCGTGGGGCTACAAGCGGGTGGCCGACAAGGGCTCGGGCAGCATGATCTACGAAAAGGGCAACCGGGTGGCCCGACTGCTGCTGGGCGCCCTCGTGAAATACTTCAAGGTGTCGGTCACGACGTCCGTCTCCCCGTCGGACGAGGTGATCTGCGAGGTGCGCACCGAGTCGTCCGGCATGTCGGGCGGCTTGATCGGAATGAATCTTGATCGGAATGAATCAGGTGAAGACCGAGATGGGCAACCTCAACGCCGCCTTCCGCGACTTTTGACGGCTCCGCGGGCCGACGCGAAAAGCCTCCGAATCCCTGCTGCGAAGCGGGCCTTCGGAGGCTTTTTCATGCCCGGCCAGAGCGAGGCCGTGGGGCCGTCGTACGGACTTTCGCCTTACGGATCGAAGCGGCGCAGGAGCTTGATCTTGCCGTGCACCATCTTCACGATGCCCTCCTGCGAGAGCTCCTGCAAGACCCGGTTGAGCGACGGCCGCGCCACGCCGAAGCGGTCGGCGATGTCTTGCTGCCGGGCGTAGGTGTCGTGCGTGTGCAGGTAGGTCAGGAGTTGCTCGCGGAGTGACTTGAGGGCGAAGCTGCCGATGCGTTGCGTGAGGGCGAAACACTTGTCCGAGATCTCGCGCAGGTAGTTCTCCATCATGCGCATATCGGCATGCAGCATCTTGAGCAGCGTGTCGCGATGGATCACGAGCAGTTCGCTCTCCGTGGTCGTCTCGATGCTAACCGGGAAGACGTTGTGCGTGGCCATGAGGAAGGCCGGCGCCAGCACGTCCCAGTCCGCGAATTGCTCCACGATGATTTGCTTGCCGCCCGCGCCGGCCATCCAGGCGTTGACCTGCCCGTGGCAGACGATGAGCAGCGTCCGACACGTGTCGCCCTGCATGGCAGCGAAGGAGCGCGGCGGGTAGGAACGGAGGGCGTAGCCATAGGTCTCGAGGAGTTCCGTGGCGCGCTCCGGCGTCAGCCCTCGGAAGAGCGCGCAGTGTTCGGTCAAATCTTTTGTCATCATGGGGGCAAAAGTAGGGATCGAAAGGCGTACAAGCCGCTGTTCGTGCCGCTTTGGGGAGGTCGGCAGCCGTTGGCGGAGCCATTTGGGGCACGTTTGGGTGGTCGGCAGTGCAGCAAGCTCGGAAAAGTGCCTCGTGTGGGGGCTATCACCCCGTGCAGGCCTCTCAAAGAGGCGTTCGTCATATTCCCTCGATAAAATGGAATCCAATAAACAGCGTAGAAGAAAACCACACGATTCACCCAGTTTGAATTGATGAGGTATATAAGAATCACATGGTTCAATCCACTCCTATTGATTCAGTCAATGAAAATCCCCTGATAGAATCGGACCAAATAAACAGCGTGTATTTGAGTCGAATTATAGAGGTGGATCTTATTGATGCTGTGTATATAAGCCACTTGATAGGATTGGTAAAAATATACGGTGTATATTTCATCCACCTAATAGAAGCGGCTATGATTCACTTCGTATATTTAACCCACTTGATAGAAGTGATTGGCAGATACGATGTGTATGGGAGCCGATTGAATCGTTGAATGGATAAATACGAGGTATATATTTACCGATGAATAGATGGGATTTCGATAGACATTGATGAACAGAGTCGATGGATAGATGTGGCTTCAATCTGCTTCGTAGATAAGCACCGATGGATAGATGGGATTTCAACAAACCGCTAAATGTTACCTTTGCACGGGGTGCAAGGGGATAAACGAGACACGTTTGGCCCCCTGCACGACCTGCACATAGACAAACGAGGAGAAAAAGAGATGGAAGAAGAAGTGCAAATCCAAAAACTCAGTCAGGAGCGGCTCGACAACGCCCTGCACCTGCATTTTCACGCCTCCGTTCGCGATTGGCTGCTCGAGGCGGACTTGAAAAAGATCGGGTTGCCGAAGGAACTCGTCGAGGAGTACGAGAAATGTGTCCAAGACGAGCAGGAGATGATTAAGGAGACCCGTGCGCGGTTTGAGACACCACATATCGCAAAGAAGGAGAAGGAATGCAACCATTGGCTGTCGTACATCGCGGCCGTGGTGCGGGCCATGCGCCTCTCGCCGGATCCGGACGAGGTGAAGGCCGCCGAAATGCTCTACCTCCTGTGGCGCTCCGATAAGCCACTTCAGGGAGTGTCCCTCGGGCGGAAGTCAGCCGGCATAACGTCCCTGCTGATCGATCTCAAAGATGACCGCTACGCCCCGCTTATTACGCGCCTCCGACTCGACCGTGGCGTACAACTGCTCGATGAGGCGAACCAGGCGCTGGAAGACTTACAGCTGCAACGAATTAAGGCGCGGTCGAAGCCAGACCTGCCCTCGTCTACCGACCTCCGCCCCACGACGGACGCCGTCTATCGCCGCATCGTCAAGTATTTAGAGCTGTCGTACATGAACGCCTCGCCCGATGGACAGGCCGCTATCACCGAGCTGGTACATCTGATCAATAAGATGGTCGATCATACCCGCACAGCCTACAAGCAGAGCCTGTCGCAACGCCGCGCCCGCCGTCGCCAAAAGGAAGCCAGAGAGGAGGGGCAGTCGTGAGACCATCGAAGGAACTATGTTTGTCTTCGGCAAGCGATAAAAGATAATGTACATGAAGACGAAAGCCATCTACAATTTGGAAGCAGCTGCGGCCCTTATCGATAAACAGGACGAGCGCTATTACACGGCTAGCATACACCACGCCTATTATGCCGTGTTTCAGTACATGAAGTACGTATTGGCAAACACCGGAACGTCCCCGTTGTCCTACAAAGAGCAGGATGAGAAAGCGAGGAGTAAGGGGTCGCACAAATACGTGATAGAGCAGATCGTACTGCGGATCGCGCTACAGATGGGCACCTATAAGAAGGCGCGAAAGTTTGGACAGGCGGTGCGTAAATTGAAAGGAGAAAGGGTGGAAGCCGATTACAGTACACGGCTGTTCACTTTAGAGGAATGTCTGGCGTGCAAACAACAGGCAGAAGATTTGATTGCGAAACTGGTAATATATTTAGAGACCTATGAGAGATCTTGAGTTGGAACAGATCCTGCGGCGATGGGCGCAGGACTTGGTCAGTCGCTACACCTGGCTGACGATCCGATTTGAATACAGCGAAAGGAGAGGCGTATACCTCGTCTCCTACTCACCCTCAGAAAAGATTGACGAGAGCGAATCTTTTGCCCGTGAGACGATGGAATTCGAGAATCGGATGAATGATCTATACGACGACAACGCACCGCTATTCTGCGACGAGGAGGAGCTTTTCAAGCTCTCTTCTGAGGCGGAGGTGATCCGTTACCACACACCCGAGAAGGTGGATCAGCATAGCGTGCCGAAGAAAAAGAAGTCGTCGTTAGCTGCCGCTATACTCTGAGTCGCACGGCCTGCGGCGTCCTACGAATCAGCCCTGCCGGTGGAAAGGTGAAGACCTCACCCTTTCAGCCGGCAGGGCTTTTTTACGTCCCTCGCCCGTTCCCCCCCCATTGATAGGGAGAAAAGGGGCGTTTGCATTCCCTGCAGAGCCGCATAAACAGCTATAATTAGGGAGGAGCCACGGGCAGTGGCGGGCGTACTTTTGCGCCCGCTAAAAATCAATTGTAATAGAAGAACAGTATGACAAAAAGAACTACGCAGTTTTATCTGCTCACCCTCCTCTTCCTGCTCTGCACCGCCACCACGGCCCTGGCACAGCGACGCGTGGAGGGACGCGTGGTAGACAACGAAACGGGCGAGACACTGCCCGGCGTGAACCTCGTCACCCGAAACGGGACGTATGCCGTCACCGACGAAAAGGGTACCTACAACTTGTCCATCACACGGGGCGACTCGGTCACCGTCTCCTACGTCGGCTATGAGCCGCAGACCCTCCCCGCCTTTTACCTCATCGACCATCACGAGATCCGCCTCAAGACGGGCGCAGAGCTTCGCGAGGTGGTCGTCACCGCCAGTATCGCCAGCGCACGCAACGCCAAGGCCGTCGGATCGAAGATCGACAAGGTGGACGTGGAGCGGCTCATGGATCAGGGCACAGGCTCGAACCTGGCCGACATTATCGACGGACGCATCAGCGGTGTGCAGATGTTCCAATCTAACGGTAAGGTGGGTATGCCCATCCGCTTCAACATGCGCAGCGGCGCTACGCTCAGCATGGACCGCGACCCGATCATCTACGTCGACGGTGTGCGCTACAATAACTCCCATACGTCGGACATCAACACCTCGCAAGACGCTATGAGCTCCCTCAACGACCTGCCGCTGGAGGACATCGCCTCCATCGACGTCATCAAGGGTCCGGCTGCCGCAGCCTCCTACGGTGCCGAGGCGGCCAACGGTGTCATCGTCATCACCACCAAGCGTCGCAGCTCGGCCGCAGCCGACGGCGGCAACCTGACGGGCACGGTCAAGTTCACCCAGGGCGTCAACACGCTGGCCCGCCGATACACGCAGTTCGTCAACAACGACGACATCAATAACTTCTTCGTCAACGGCAACATCACCCGCCTCTACGCCAACCTCTCCAAGCGCTTCTCGCCCGGCAACCAGCTTTATTTCTCGCTCGACGAGAACCACACCGCCGGCATCATCCCCGGCAACCGCGACGTGCGCCACGCCCTCATGGCCGCCTACGACGTGACCCAAGACAAGTTCGGCATGAACGTCAGCTTGCGTTACATCAACGGTTCGCTCAGCCTGCCGCAGACGGCGCAGGGAAAGAACGATGCGATCTGGAACCTCATGCGCACGCAGAAGCCGTGGGGCTACGTCAGCGAACGCACCTGGCGCGCACAGTCGTGGACGTACGACAACGACCGTGTCATCGGTCAGGCACGCCTCAGCTACCTCTTGCCCGGCGCCGTGAAGGTCGAGACGCTCCTCGGCATGGACGTGAACTTCATCCGCGGTGAATACTTGCTGCCTTACGGCTACCTGCTCAACACGAACGACAAGGGTGCGCGCAACGTCAGCAACCGTCGCAACTCGACGCTCAACTGGGACATCAAGGCCAACCGTCGCTTCGACCTCGGTGGCGGATGGCAGACCACCCTGACGCTCCTCTCGCAGATCGTTCGCCGCTACGAGACGGTCAACACCGTCTCCACAAGCGTCTTCAGCGGCAACGTCACGCAGCTCTCTGCCGCGTCCGAGAAGCAAGTCAGTGAGTCGGACTTTGAGCAGCGCACGTGGGGACTCTACGGCGAGGCGTTCTTCAACTATCGCAATACGCTCTTCATCAACGCCGGCCTCCGCCGCGACGCCTCGAACCTGATCGGCGCCAACGTGGCCAGCATCTATTATCCCTCGCTCAGCGTATCGTACAACCAACAGGCCTTCAAGTGGCGCGCCGCCTATGGCGAGTCGGGCCGTCTGCCTTACCCCACCGATGCGCACACGGCCTACGCCCTGACCGGCAGCTCGGCTTACGGTCCGCTCGTGGCGCCCTCCACGCAGGGCAATCCCAACATCCGTCCCGAGCGCATGCGCGAGATCGAGCTGGGTACGGACGTCAACCTGAAGCGCCATCGCATCGGCCTCTCGCTCTATGGCCAATTCACCTCGGATGCTATCATCTATGTGCCCCTGCGCAGCTCCCTCGGCTGGCTTGGTTCGCGCCCGGAGAACATCGGTAGTGTGCGCGGCTACGGTTTCGAGCTGAACTGGAATGGCACCGTCTGGGAGAATCGCAGCGCAGGCAACGCCCTCGACCTCTTCGTCAGTGTGAACGGACAAACGAACGAGGTGACGAACACCGGCGGCCGCACGATCGAGAACCTGCCCAACGTGATCAAGGAGGGTCAGCCGGCCTACGCCTTCTATTATAAAAAGGTAGAGGGCGCGCGCTACGATGCCAAAGGCGTCTACAAGGGTGCGCAGGAGAGCAAGGAGTATGAGTATCTCGGCAAACCCTTCCCGACGCTCAACGGCGCGGTGGGCTTCGAGCTGAAGCTGTTCCATAACCTGACCTTCAACGCCCGCGTGAACTATGCCACCGGCGCGTCGGTCTACAACCAGAGCTACTACAACGTGGCCGGCTTGGGCGATAACCTCAAGAAGCGCGAAGACCTCAAGGCTGCGCTGGCCAAGGAGACGCCGGGCACGGACGCTTACCGCAACACGGCCGAACAGCTGGCCCGCACGGAGCGCAATCGCGACAACTACATCGAGAAGGCCGACTTCATCCGCCTCAGCAGCCTCTCCGTGGGCTACGACTTCAGCTCGCCCGTGCGTCGGGCCACGAACAACGTCTTCAAGGCCTGCCGCCTGATGCTCTCAGCGCAGAACCTCATCCTCATCACCAACTACAGCGGCGCCGATCCGCAGATCGAGGCCAACGGCGGCACACGCCAGACGCGTGGTATCGGTAGCCTCTCGCGCGACATCACCAACGCCCCCGCGCCGCGCTCATTCACCGCTTCACTCACCATCGGATTCTAAACAATGACACAGACAGACATAATGAAGAACCTCCGCTATATCCTCCTTTCGGCCGTCGCCCTCGTCACCCTGGCCGGCTGCGACAAATGGATCGACAACGCCAAGACGCCCTCCAACTCCCTGACGTACGACGACCTGCGCCGACCCGGCATGATGGCCTCCGTCAAAGGCAAGATCCTCACCGACGGCGCCCTCACGGCTAACGTCAAGACACTGGCCGGACAGGCCTCCTCGGCCGCCTTCATGGCCCTCGGCGCGATGACCGACGAGCTGACACCGACGAAGGTGCCCAACGCCCTCGTCTATAAAGCCCTCAGCGACGACAACGCCTCCTCTGCGGGTGGCGAGGCTGACGGCGTCTTCAACAACCTGCAAAACCTCCGCGCCCGCGCCGAGGAGCTCCTCGCCATCGAGGCCTCGACGGAAGATGACGGCTCGGCAGGGTACGAGATCGTCCGTGCCTATGCCCGCCACACGGGCCACCTCTATGCCGGCTATGCCTACAAGCTGCTGGCTGACTGCTTCTCGTCGAACCCCTCGGCGGCTGGCGAGGTGCCCGTGAACGGTAAAAACCTCACCCACGAGGCGCTCTACGCCGAAGCCATCACCCACCTCCAGGCAGCTGTCCGCGAGGCCGACGCCGAGGTGCTCCGCGGCATGGGCGGCGCCTTCAATCGCGACCTGGCCGTGGGCAGCGCCGAAGCCTTGCTCTGCAAACTCTACATGAGTCGCGGGCAGTACGCCGAAGCCTCTGCCCACCTCGACGCCGCGCTCGGCGAAAAGGCTACGATGCAGATCGTCTACAACGTCAACGGCTCGCCCAACGGCCTCTATTCGACCCTCGGCGAGACGGCCCGCGACGTGGAGGTCGACGCCGACATCGTCAACAGCCTGCGCAACGACGCCGAGCGGAGGGCTGTCCCCACGGCCACGAACAAGGAGGGCAACCGCTACCTCACCAACCTGCAACGCCATAGCCCGCTGACCATCACCGATGGCGCCGAGATGCTCCTCATTCGTGCCGAGTTGATCGTCCGTGGCGTGCGCACGGGCGACGCCCTGGCTGCCGTCAACCGCGTCATCACGCCCTCGACGCGCGACACGGTGCTGACTACCCAGCCCACCCTCAGCGACATCGACCACCTGCGCCGCGTCTACCTCTTCCTCCGCGGTGAGCGCACCCTCGACTATCGCCGCGGCCTCACCACCGCCGCCAAGCAGCAGACTTGGCAGGCGCGCCGCCTGAAGTGGATGCCGCTCCCCGAAAACGAGACAGGGAAAACGAACGACTAAAGAAGGATCAGTGACAAACGGCCGGGTGCACAAAGGGGCATTCGGCCGTTTCTCTTCATCGGTCGTTCTTGAGTGATCCGGCTCCTGTTTGCATTCGTCGTCGTGTGACACGATAGCGCCTCAATGGTCATTTAGGCCTCGTCCCGCCGCGGGATGGCGTCTCAATGGTCATTTTGATCTCGTCCCGCCGCGGGATGGCGTCTCAACGGTCATTTTGATCTCGTCCCGCCACGGGATGGCGTCTCAACGGCCATTTTGATCTCGTCCCGCCACGGGACGAAGCCTATTTCCTGCTATTCATGCCCCCTCTATGTACAAAGCCCTTGCAGCCTATGTATCTTTGCCCCCAGATTTTAATTTCTACATGACAAGACAATGAAGAAAGTATTTATCACAGTGATCAGCATGCTGGCCTTGGCCGCATGTAATAACAACGCCCAGCAGCAAGACACTGCCGCCGCCGATTCTACCGCGCAGGCGCAGGAAGCCCCCGCCATAGGAGGCGACCGCGACGAGCACGGTTGCATCCCCTCGGCCGGACAGTCGTGGAGCCAGCTGCGCCAAGAATGTGTGCAAGTCTTCGAGGTTGGCACCCGCCTGAACCCCGTAGAAAAAAAAGAGGGCGAAGCCGTCATCAGCGCCTTCGTACTCTTCAACGACGACCGCTCGAAAGCCGAGATCTTCCTGCCCAACAGCGACGTGGAATCCATCATCCTCGACAAGGCAGCCGATGGCACCTATAAGGCCGATCGCTATGCCTTCAACGACGCTGAACAGGCACTTTATGTGGACGGTAAAAAGGCTTTCGTGAAAGAATGATGAGGCAGCCCCAAGGAATCGACGCTCGGACAGTCGGGGCATTGCTCTTTTATGCAGAAGGACGAGACATTCACCCTCTCGCCTCGTTTTCCCCCTCCCCACTCTCCTTCAAACTACCTCAAACTAAATCCTATTCAACCTACTAATATCAATCCACTATGAGTTACGTACATCTCTACACCGGCAACGGCAAGGGTAAGACCACCGCTGCCATTGGATTGGCCCTCCGCGCAGTCGGAGCCGGTCGACGTGTTTACATCGCACAGTTCGTCAAAGGCCAGCGATACGGCGAAATAGCCTACATCGACCGCCGCATCCCCACCATCACCACCCACCGCTACGGCTCGGAGTGCTTCATCGAGCGCAAACCCACACCGGACGACATCAGTCGTGCCGCCGAGGGGCTCGAGGAAGTTCGGCGCATACTCCACAACGGTCGCTACGGGCTCGTGATCCTTGACGAAGCTACCATCGCCATTTACTTCGGTCTCTTTACCTCCGCCGAACTCATCGATGCCATCAATGACCGCCACCCTGACACGGAAGTCGTCGTCACCGGTCGCTATGCTACGCCCGACCTCATCGCCGCTGCTGACCTCGTCACCGACATGCAGGAGGTGAAGCATTACTACACTCTTGGCGTCGAGGCCCGGCCGGGCATCGAGTGCTGACATACGCCCTGCGCCATGTCGCAACCTGAGCGCGTGGTCTACACCATCGGCCACTCCACCCACCCGATTGAGGTCTTCATCGCCATGCTGCGATCGTTCGACATCCGCCTGCTGGTCGACATCCGCGGCCTACCGGGCTCGAACAAGTATCCGCAGTATAACCAGGAGGCCCTGCAAGCGTCGCTCCCCGCGAGCGGCATTGCCTACCTCCACCTCCCCGATCTGGGCGGGCGCCGACGGGTGCACCGCGATTCGCACAACACGCGCTGGCGCAACGCCTCCTTCCGCGCCTATGCGGATTATATGGAGACCGACGACTTTGCCCGCGGCATCGCCCGCCTTATGGACGAGGCGGAGCGCCAACCGACGGCCTACTTCTGCGCCGAGGCCGTTTGGTGGCGCTGCCACCGCTCACTTGTTTCGGACTATCTCAAGGCCCACGGCTGGCGAGTGATGCACATCACCGGCGTGGGCCGTGCCGAGGAACATCCCTACACACAGGCCGCCCGCGTGGTCGGCAACCGAGTCTACTATTCCGACCCGGGTCTCTTTGATTAACGAATAACGAACCGCTAAAAAGGGAAAGTCCTGTCGGCGGGAGGCGAACACCTCCTCTGCCGGCAGGACTTCTTGTATCTGTACTCTTAATCTCGTGGTCGACGGTCGCGGCCGCCCCGATCGGGTGGGCCGGGCATGCGCATATCGGACGCTTTGGCTCCGCCCTTGAAGAGGCTGAAGCGGTAGATGAAGTGCAGCATGACGTAACTGTTCAACGTGTTGTACTCCGAATAGCGGATGGCTGTCGCCGTAGCGCTGTACGAGATGTTGCTGCGCTGGCGCAGGATGTCGTACATCTTCAGGCGGAGCATGCCGGCGTTGTTCTTCAGGAACGACTTCGAGGCGCCCGCGTTCCAGAGCCATTCGCGCTGCGAATAGCCATCGGTGTAGCCTGAGTTGGTGGAGTAGGTGAGGTCGGACTCCAGTCGGAAGCCGAGTGGGAGGTAGAGCGTGAAGGCTGCGCTGCCGCCATAGTTGAGGGTGCTCAGGTCGCGGCCCGCGCTGAGGGTGTTGCGGGTGCGGTTATGGCGGATGTTGCCGTTAAGCTCGATGTCGGCTAGGGATGAGCGGAAGCTGATGCCCGCGTGCTGCATGAGGACGGTGGCCTGGCTCGTGTTGCGGGAGCCGTCGATGAAGCCGCCGGAGTGTCCGTACCGGGCGTAGGTCATGGAGCTGAGCGTAAAGTGCTTGCCCGGCAGTGGGAGGTTGATGATCAGGCGGCCGTCGAGGTTGTAATTGCCATCGATGTTCTCGTAGGTGGTCTGGCGGCGACCCGTGAGGCGGTCGGTGGTGGTGCGGCTGACGATGTCGTTCAGCACATAGTTCACGCCGGCCATGAAGATGAATGCGGACTGTCTGTCGGGAACGAATTTGCCGAAGTGGAGGCGTAGGCTGTTCGTGTACGTGGGGCGAAGGTCCGGGTTACCGATCACGGTGTTGAGCGGGTCGGAGAGGTCGGCCACTGGCTGGAGCTGCGTCATGGAGGGTTGCTCGGTGCGGCCGTCGTAATCGAGGCGGAGGTCGGTGCGCTTGTCGAAGCGGATCCGCAGTTTGGCCGTCGGGGAGTAGTTGACGACGCTCCGGGAGAGGTCGTAGAGTGTCCGGCCGGCCACCTCGGTCACGGTGCGGGTCTGGGTGGGGTCGAAGTTGAGACCCAGGGTGAAGTCGTACTTCGGGCGGACCATCTTGAAGGAGAGGTTGAGGCGGTGCTCGGTCGCGTCGCTACGTGTGTTGCGGCCCGTCGTGGTGTCGGGCACGGTGTATTGGCCCTCCCTATCGATGAGGTAGGCATCGCGGAGCAGCTCGCGGTGTGTCTGCCGGAGGCGATAGGAGAGATGCAGGAAGTTGGAGTGACCCAGCGGCTCGACCCACGCCACCTTGCCGCGGACGTTGTACCCCCGGGTGTCGTTGTGCACCTGCTGGTCGATCGTTTCGGTGGAGTCGGCGAAGAGCAGGAAGCGCGTGTCGGAGCGATTCAGGGTGTTGTCGATCGATTGGTTGCCGCCGCCGGAGACGGAGAGCGTCAGCGTGCGGCCGCGACTGTTCAGCTTGCGGCTGACGTCGAGCTTGGCGGAGGTCGTCAGCGCGTGGCCGTCCACACGAGAGCGTGAACGGGAGGCGTTCACCGAGTCGAGGCTCCCGCTGAGGGTATGGGTCAGCTCCTCCGCGTCGGTGTGGGTGGTGCCATAGGAAAACTCCGGGCGGAAGATGACCTGCGTCAGCGAGTCCGGCTTCCACTCCATGTGCAGGTTGAAGCCCACGTTTCGCGTCCGGGTGTCGGAGGCGCTCTCGGCGTGGTCGAACGAGGTGCTATCGCCGGCCAGGATGTTCTGCTGATCGGTCTTGGCTCGCGCCTCGTTGTCCGAACCGGAGAACCGGACGTTACCCCCGACCGTCAGATCCTTCATTAGGCGCTTACTGAAGTTCGTACCCACGTTTCCGGACGACGTGATGCCATTCCCCGCGCCGAAGCCCCCGAACCGGTGTCGCCCGCCGCCCGGGCCACCGCCGAAGGCCGCCGCGGCAAAGTCCGTGAAGCCCATATTGTTCGTGTTATTGATCCCGCCCATGAGCGAGAACTGGTCGTCGTCGACGAACCGGTTCAGCATCGTGTTCACGTCGTACCGCCCGCGGCTACCGGCCCCCGCAAAGGCGTTGCCGAACCAGCCCTGCTTCATGCCGGGCTTGACCGTGAGGTTGATCACGGCCTCCGCGTCGCCGTCATCGAAGCCCGTAAGCATGGCCAGGTCGCTCTTCTTCTCGTAGGTCTGCACCTTGTCGACGATCTGGGCCGGCAGGTTTTTGGAGGCTGCCTTGGGGTCGTCGGAGAAGAACTCCTTGCCGTCGACCAGGATCTTTTTGATCTCTTTTCCGTTCACCGTCACCGCGCCCTCAGCGCTCACCTCCACGCCCGGCATCTTCTTCAGCAGATCCTCAAGCACAGATCCTTCGGCCACCTTGTACGCGCTGGCGTTATACTCCACCGTGTCGTTTTTGACCTGCACCTCCACGGCGCGGGCCGTCACCACGGCCTCGCCCAGCAGCACCCCGTCCTCGGTCATCGTCAGCCGACCCACGTCCACGGGCGTCTTGCTGCCCGATATGTGGAGCCGTTGGTAGAGCGGGTCGAGCCCGACGTACGTCACGTGCAGCAGGTAGTCGCCCTGTCGGACGCCCATCAGGTCGAAGCGCCCCTCGCGGTCCGTGACGGTGCCCTTCACCATCGCGCTGTCCTTGATGTTCAGCAGCCTCACGGCCGCCATCTCGACGGCCTCGGCCGGCTCGCCCGAGCGGACGACTGTGCCCTTGATGTGGACTTGCGCCACCATTCCAGTGGCAGCCCCCAGCAGCAGGAGGCTCAAAAAAAGGATCGAAAATCGTTGTATCATCGTTTGTTTACCTATAAATCGTGTCTCCTTCCGAGGCGCCCAAGCCCCGAAAGCGGGGCGATAGACGTCATCCGTGAGAGATGGTTTAAGCCGTGCCTCGGGCGGAAAATGTGTCGGGAGCCGCCGCCTGTTAGGCGCTCTTTTCGGAAAATATTTTGGGAGCCGCCGTCCATCGGTCGCTCTTATTGGGGAGTACGTTACAGGCCGCTGCCTGTCACTCGCTCTTGTTTGGGAGTACGCCGCAGGCCGCCGCCTGTCACTCGCTCCTGTTTGGGTGTACGTTATGGGCCGCTATCCGTCACTCGGTCCTGTTTGGGAGTACGCCGCAGGCCGCCGCCTGTCATTCGCTCTCGTTTGGGTGTACGTTATGGGCCGCCGTCCGTCGGGCGCTTTAGTCGGATATTCCAATAAGAACCACCAACCGTCAGGCGCTCTCTTCGGAAAATATTTTGAGGACTCTATTCGGCCGGTCGCTGCATTCAGAAACCATTTTGGGGACTCTCATCCGTTAGGCGCTTCCGTTGGAAAACATTTTGAGAACTCTTTTCTCCGATTACGCCCCATTGAAGGTCTCAACAAGTGTGTGATTGAAAAATTACACCCCATTGAGGGCTTCAATAAGGGTGTGATCGTGAAATTACGCCCCATTGATCGCCTCAACAAGGGCGTGATCGTGAAATTACACCCCCCCTGAAGGCCTCAACGGAAGCGAAAGTGCGTCGGGAGTTCACGAAATAGAGTAAGAGAGGAGCAATCTGCCCGCCCGAGTCACCCCAATGTTTTCCGACAGCAGCGCCCGACGGTCCGCAGTTCCCATCGGAATCTCCAACGGCGGCGTCCAAATGACCGCAGTCCATAAAATGTTTTCTAATGATAGCGTATGAATGACCGCAGCCCGCGAAATGTTTTCCGACGGCGGCGTATGAATGACCGTAGCCCATAAAATGATCTCCAACGACGGCTTACGCGTGCCCGAAGCCGGTGAAATGTTTTCCAACAGCAGTGTATAAATGACCGCAGCCCGCAAAATGTTTTCCGACGGCGGCGACTGCGCCCAAGCCGCTCCCAAAGCGCTCTCCAACGGCAGTGCATGCCCCGCAGTCGCCCCCAAAGGGGAAAACTTGGACGGCCGTAGACCCAAAAAAGCCTCCCAACTGCAAAAATTTATGGCCCAAAAATAGGGATCCGTCTATCTTTGCCACACCTATTTAGACTTACGTTATTTGATCCTCAAACCTCACTACAACATTACTCATGATCACCAAGATTCGATCCCTCAGCCGCTTCGTGACCCAGAAGCCCAACGCCAGTCTGCTGCTGTTCCTAACCACCATCGCGGCCGTCGTGCTGGCCAACTCCCCCTTAGTCGACGCCTACAACAGCTGCCTGGAGTACCCCCTCGACTTCCGGTTCGACAACTTCATCTTCTTCCCCCATCACGGTCAGCCCATGTCGCTCACCACCTTTGTCAACGACGCCTTTATGGCCATCTTTTTCTTCGTCGTGGGCATGGAGATCAAGCAGGAGCTGCTCGTAGGCGAACTTAGCTCCGCCCGTAAGGCGCTACTGCCCGTCATAGCGGCCTGCGGCGGCATGATCGTGCCCGTACTGGTCTACCTGTCCGTCTGCCACAGCGGCCCCGCGGCCCACGGCGCCGCCATACCGATGGCCACCGACATCGCCTTCGCCCTGGCCGCCCTCGGTGCCCTCGGCAGCCGCGTCCCCCTCAGCCTACGCGTCTTCCTGACCGCCCTGGCCGTGGTCGACGACATCGGCGGCATCATCGTCATCGCCATCTTCTACAGCGGACACGTCGCCGCCACCCCGCTGTTTATCGCCCTGGGCGTACTGGTCCTCCTGACCGTCGGCGGACGCCTGGGGATACAGCACGCGCTCTTCTTCTACACCGGATTTTTCGTCGTTTGGTACCTCTTCACCCAAGCCGGCATTCACCCCACCATAGCCGGGGTACTCGTCGCCTTCACCGTGCCCGCGCGACCCAAGGTGAAGCTCGACTCCTTCGCCGACAACATGCGTGATCACCTCGCCTCGCTCGACTTCACCCAGGCCCGACACGCCGGCAAGTCCACCGTCCTGAGCCCCGGTCAAGTCTTAGTCCTCACCAACATCCACCGCCTGGCCGCCCACACGGTCAGCCCCCTGCAAAGCCTCGTGGAACGGCTCAACCCGGTGGTCAATTACCTCATCCTGCCCCTCTTTGCCTTTGTCAATGCCGGCGTACACTTCGGCGGCTTCGACCTTTCGGCCCTGGCAGGCATCCCATTGGCCATCTTCCTCGGCCTATTCGTGGGTAAGACCATCGGCATCTTCACCTTCTCCTATCTGGCGGCTAAAGCGCGCATCGTGTCGATCTCGCCGGAGATCACGAAGCGGGCCCTCTTCGGCGTTTCGATCCTGGGCGGCATCGGGTTCACCGTGTCGCTCTTCATCGCCAACCTCTCCTTTGCTGCCGTGCCCGACATCGGCGACGAACTGCTCAACGAAGCCAAGCTGGGCATCTTTGTCGGGTCGCTCGTCTCGGGCATCGTCGGCTATTTCTTCTTGAAGCACCAGTTGCCCGAACGCGATTAGCCCCCCGATCGCCAGCCCCCCCACACTCCGCCCCGCCGGACGATGAGCCTACATCCAGCGCTCCTCGTCCGTCGGGGCTTGTTATGGGGTACGGGGCCGGCACCTGTCCTGTTATCGCTACAAATGGTAGGTCTACGGGGCAGCGCACGGCCTGAAATCGCCACAATTTGGGACAAGCCGCGCCGGCCCCCACCCGTACTTTTGCACCCCCGGAAGCGACCTCTTTCTATGCAATGAAAGGGGCCGCTTCTCTTTTTGTATTACCCCATTAAACAAGTATGTCACACATGAACAGAAGACTACTCTTCTTGATGCTATTCGCATTCTTCGCCTTTGTCGCATGGACGCAGGCGCAGTCAGTGACGGTCAGCGGTACCATCGTCGGTAAGGACGACGGCCAACCCGTCATCGGCGCAAACATTGTAATCAAGGGCACGACGACAGGCACGGTGAGCGACGTCGACGGACACTTCCGTCTGACCGCCCCACGCCCCGGCGCCACACTCGTCATCTCCTTCGTCGGCTACCGAACGAAAGAGGTCCCCGCCACCGCCTCCATGCACATCGAGCTGGAGCCAGACGCTACGCAGCTGGGCGAGGTGGAGGTCGTCGTAGCCTACGGCCAACAGAAACGACGCGAATTGACGGGCGCCATCGGCTCGGTGGACGCCGCCTCCATTCGGGAGACCCCCGCCACGTCGCTCGAGCAAACGCTCAGCGGGCGCGTCAGCGGCGTGCAGGTCACACAGGCCTCGGGAGCACCAGGCGGCGCCGTGGTCGTGAACATCCGCGGTACCAGCTCCATCTCGGCCGGCAACGAACCGCTGTACGTCGTCGACGGGATGCCGATTCTCTCGGCCGACTTCTCGCAGAAGGCCGGCTACCAAGGCAACACCCTGAGCGGCGTGGCGGACATTAACCCCGCAGACATCGCTTCGGTGGAGGTGCTCAAGGACGCTTCGGCCGCAGCGCTCTACGGATCGCGCGCCTCGAACGGCGTCGTCCTCATCACCACCAAGCGCGGTAGCTCCGGCCGCACACGGGTGACGTTAGATAGCTACGTCGGCGTGCAGAACCTCTGGCGCAAGCTCCAATTCCTGCCCACGGCGGAGCATGTGGCCGCCCGCAACGAAGCGATCGACAACTATAACAACTCGCTCGGCCTCTCGTCCTCAGACGCCACGTATAAGAAGCCTGTCGCCGCCGCACAGGAGGGCGCGGACACCGATTGGATCGACGCCATCACCCGCACGGCGCTCCATACGAACCATCAGCTGGCCCTATCCGGCGGCACAGACCAGACGCAGTTCTACGCCTCGCTCGGCTATTACGATCAGCAGGGCGTGATGAAGAAGACGGACTACACCCGCTACAACCTGCGCACGAATCTCACGAACCGCATCAGTCGCACGGTGAAGATCTCGGCCGACATTGCCCTCAGCTCCGCCACGACCAATCGTGCCACGGGCGACGGCAACCTCTACTCGCCTTGGATCAACGCCCTATCCGCCTCGCCAGACTATGCCGTGCGTACCGCTAGCGGCAGCTTCGGCTCCATCAACGCCAGCAAATACAACCCCGTAGCGCTGATCGATGAGCAAGAGCAGGTGACGCGGAAGTACCGTGCCATCGTCGGTCTGAAGACGACTTGGAACATCCTCCCCGAACTGCGTTACAATCTCGATTTGGGCGGCGACTACATCTTCATGCACGAGACGGGCGTCTTCCCACGTGGCACCATCCGCGGTGCCCGCTCCAATGGCGACGTGCACGACCTCCGCGGCTTCAGTTTCTCGAATCTGGCCGAGCACACGCTCGACTATTTCCACCAGTGGGACAAGCTCGCCTTCAAGGCGCTCCTCGGCTACAGCTATCAGAAGACGACGCTGGACAACAACTTTGTCCGAGGCACCAATTTCGTTTCGCCTATGCTGAAATACATCAACTCGGCGGGCAGCGTCACGGAAGGGTCGTCGTCCCTGTCGGAGTACGCCCTCCAGTCGCTCTTCGGACGCGTGAACCTGAACTATGCGGACCGCTATCTGCTGGAGGCGTCGCTGCGGAGTGATGCCTCGTCGAAGTTTGCGCCCGGGCGGCGAGTGGGCTACTTCCCGGCGGCATCGCTTGGGTGGATCGTGTCAGAGGAGGGCTTCTTCCCCAAGACGAAAACGCTGAGCGATCTCAAGCTCCGCGCTGCCGTCGGCTATACGGGCAACCAAGAGGGTATCGGCTATTACGACTACTTCAACACCTATCGCGCCAGCGATGTGGCTTACATCGGACAGTCGGGGCTGGCTTTCCCCAACTCACGCCCGAACCCGGACCTGACGTGGGAGAAAACGCTGCAATACGACCTCGGGGTTGACGCTGCGCTCTTCGATCGACGCCTGGAGCTGACGCTCGACTGGTATCACAAGGATACGCGCGACTTGTTGCTCTCGCACCCCATCAACGCCCTGAGCGGTTACACGCGGACGACCTCCAACGTAGGGCGCATCCGCAACGAAGGCTTCGAGGCCATGATCACCGGACATCCGCTACGTGGCCGTGGCTTAACGTGGGACGTGCGCCTCTCTTTCGGCTATCAGCATAACGAGGTCGTGGCGCTCACGAAGAAGGCTGACGGCACGGATAACTTCATCGAAGTCGGGCCGAGCAACATCCTGCAGGTAGGTCAGCCGATGGCTACGTTCTACCTGATCCGTGCCGAGGGCATCTACCAGAGCAAGGAGGAGATTCTGGCTCAGCCCGGCGGCGAGGCGCTCTGGAAGCGCGGCATCCGTCCGGGCGACGTGAAGTATTACGACAAGGATAACAACGGCATCATCAATAACAACGACCGTGTGGCGGCCGGATCGCCCTTCCCCAAGATCACGGGCGCCTTCATCAACAACTTTGCCTATAAAGGCTTCGACCTCGGGCTGGACCTCCAATACTCCCTCGGCGCCAAGATCTACGCCACGTGGAAAGGGGCCTATACCGGAGGCGGCGGACAGGGCGGTACGCCGAACGGATACGCCATCTTCCGCGACGAATTTGAGGCGCGATGGACGCCCGAACGCCCCTCGACCGATCGGCCGCGGGCCGTGGCCGACGGTGCGGCGTACACGAACAACATGATGAACTACACGACGCGCTTTCTGGAGAAGGCCGACTTCCTACGCATCCGTAACGTGACGCTTGGCTATACCCTGCCCGACGAGACGGTGCGCCATCTGGGCCTCTCCCGACTGCGTCTCTATGCCCAGGTGAACAACCTCTACACCTTCACGGCGTACGACGGCTTCGACCCCGAAGTGGCCATGAATCCCGACCGTGCCACCTATCGCGGCTACGACTCCGGATCCGTGCCGCATCCGCGCTCTTTCCTCTTCGGCATGAACTTATCCTTCTAAACTTTCCCCCAACGAGATGACTTACCCAATGAATATGAGAATCCCTTTGATGGTCGCCGCACTGGCGGCCTCACTACTGGCCTTCAACGGCTGCAACCTGGACTATCCGCCCACCGCGGCCGTCTCGGACTCTTCGCTGACGGATGCGGACTATCAGGCTCTGCTCAATGGCGTCTACGACGGCGCGCAGAATTACCGACTCGTGATGGAGGACATCGCAGCCGATAACCTCAACAGCAAGTCGTGGTATGTTGACATGGACGACAACGACCCAACGACAAGCAGCTCCAACATCAACGACCTCTGGCAACAGCTCTACGGCGCTGTGCAGCGGTGTAACAACCTGATCAACCTGGTGGAGAAGCATACGGGCACATCGACCGTCAACCTGACCGAGATCGCTGCCCAAGCGCGCATCGTCCGTGCCTGGCTCTATATGCGCATCACGGCCAACTGGGGCGACGCGCCGCTGCTGACCACCGTCACCGACGAGCCCGTCAGCCGTGCCCCGGAGGACTCCGTCTGGAGGCTCGTTAAGCAAGACCTGGAGTATGGTATGGCGCATGCCCCCGCCTACTCCACGCCCGGCTATGCCAGTCGCGTGGCCGCCAAGGCGCTCTTGGCGCGGGTGCTGCTCATTGCCCCCACACCCGTGCAGGACAAGGCGCGGGCCCGGCAGTTGGCCGAAGAGGTGATCGCCGACGGTCACTTCGCCCTGGCCGATCATTACGCCGACATCTGGCACGCCAAGACGAGCAAAGAGATGATCCTGCAATGGACCAACACGAGCACCGACAGCGGCTCCTACGGCTGGTTTTTGCGCTCCAACATCGTCGACCAGTACGAGAAGGAAAACGGTGCGGGCAGTGCGGCCCCCGGCGGCAACGGACGCTACGAATTGCCCGTCGATCAGGCCCTCATCAGGGCTTACGAGGAGGGCGACGAGCGCAAGGCGGCCTCCGTGCGCCACTTGAAGCTCAAGAACGGCACCGAGACGTACGACTGCATCAAGTATCCCAACACGGACAAATCCGACTCCTACCCCGTTGTCCGCATCGCCGAGATGTACCTCATCGTGGCCGAGGCCGCGGGCTACCCCGAGGGTGTGAAGCGGCTCAACGAGCTGCGTGCTAAGCGTGGCGTGGCGGCCCTCCAGACGGGCAGCACCGTCACGGCCGCAAACTTCATGGCGCGTATCATGCACGAGCGCCGCGTGGAGTTTTTCGCCGAGGGGCAACGGTGGTACGACCTCCGTCGCTGGTTCAACTCCGGCCCCGAAGGACGGCAGGCCGTGCGTGCGCTCTGTAAGTATCGCACGGGCGAGGCCGCGGGCAGTCGTCCGCAGGCTTCGGACAAGCTGAACATCGCCGAGAACGGCTACAACCTCCTTTGGCCCATCACCACCGTGGCCATCGACAACGACCGCAACCTCTTGCCCAATAATCCGGGCTACTAAGAGGCGGTCATCGGGCGTCTTTCCGCTCGGGGGACGCGCCGGATTCCTGGATTCCGCTGTGTTTTCATTTGGAGCATGGGCCAGATTCCTGGATTCCGGTGCGTTTCTTCTAAGCAAACGTGAGTTCGATATGCGATTTTCTGGTGGAAATCGCCCGCCACAAAACTTTTTCGGCTCATTTCCTCAGGAAATCGCCCGCCACAAACTTTTTCGGCTCATTTCCTCAGGAAATCGCCCGCCACAAAACTTTTTCAGCTCATTTCCTCAGGAAATCGCTCGCCACAAACTTTTTCGGCTCATTTCCTCAGGAAATCGGCCGCC
>ERZ772977.96-NODE-96-length-71170-cov-7.257287_pt1 | contig 71170 bp, 53 predicted proteins | sample MGYA00511131_ERZ772977 | MGnify/ENA primary metagenome ERZ772977 (study PRJEB29015, sample SAMEA2737935) | human oral metagenome | biome: human oral; feature: human-associated habitat; material: dental | place: China | collected 2151 ...
AGAGACTTGCGGGACTCCCGCAAACGCCAAAGAGTTTCTCGAGAGGCTTGCGGGGTTCCCGCAAACACCAAAAAGTTTCCCGAGAGACTTGCGGGGTTCCCGCAGACGCTTTCATGAATGATTAGAACAAAACGCATAAGAGATGACGATAAACGAAGTACCCCAAGACTTGAAATACATGGCCGGCGGCGTGATCCGCGACGTGGCGTATGCCGTCGATGAGGACGGGCGCTACCAGAGCGTCGTGAGCGACGGCTGGGCGGTGAAGAATGATGTGCTGGAGCTCGTCTGGGACGACATCCGCGCCTCCTGCGAGGCCATCCGCGAGCAGGTGCTCCGCCACGAGGCCAGTCCGCTGGCTTACCACATGACGAAGAACCTGCAAGACGTCAGCATGCTGGCCGCCTACGCCGACATCCCCAAGCGCAAGGTGAAGAAACACCTCACCTACGACGCCTTTATGCAGCTCGACGACCGCACCCTGGAGCGATATGCCGACGCACTGCGCATCACCGTGGACGAACTTAAGTGCATAGAATGATTGAGATTCCCTTCGACCACCGCCCCAGCGCCCACTGTGAGAATGGCGTCACCCGCAACCTGCTGCATTTCTACGGCTACGACTACTCCGAGCCGTTAGTCTTCGGCCTCTCCGCCTCACTTTTCTTCGTCCATCTGCCCTTCGTCCGCCTGGCGGGCTTCCCCGTGACGTCGTTCCGCCCCCTGCCCGGCATGATCTTCTCACGCACCACGCGCTTGCTCGGCTTCGGCACGCGGCAATACCACTTCTTACGCCACACATCGGCCGAACGTAAGCTCGACCAACTGTTGGCTGAGGGTACGCCCGTGGGCGCCGTGGTAGGCATGTACTTCCTGCCCTACATGCCTGCGGAATACCGCTTCCATTTCAATGCACACAACATCGCCGTCTTTGGCAAGGATGGCGACGACTACCTGGTCAGCGACCCGATCGCGATGGAGAAGGTGCGACTCTCGACGCGCGACATGATGCGCGCCCGCTTCGCCCGCGGCACTTATCCGCCCATGGGCAAGCTCTACTACATCCGCTCGCTGCCTCGGCACGCGCCCGACCTGCCGCCGCTCGTGCGCCGAGCCATCCTCACGAACTGCAACCGCATGATCCATCAGCCCGGGCCAGTGCCTTGGGTGGGCATCAACACGTTCGACTATCTCGGCCGACAAATCCCCCGCTTCCCGCAGCAGTACGGGCCGAAGCGCGCCGCGCTCCATTTGGCCCAGCTCATCCGCATGATGGAGGAGATCGGCACGGGTGGCGCCGGCTTCCGCTTCCTCTACGCCGCTTTTCTGCAAGAGGCTGCCGACGTGACCGGCATCCCCGCCCTCAACGAGCTATCCGCCCGCCTGACCGACATCGGCGACCAATGGCGACGCTTCGCCGCCGACGCCGGACGCGTCTGCAAGAACCGCTCGTCGGCCGACGTCGACTACCGCACGCTCGGTGCCGATCTGAAGGCCATCGGCGGCATGGAGCGCACACTCTTCACGGATCTGGAACGCGTCGTAAAGGCTCACAAATGACATCTGCCATCGACATCCGCGACCTCCGCAAGACGTATCGTGGCGCCGCTGCACCGTCTGTCGACGGACTCACGCTGCACGTCTCCGAGGGCGAATTCTTCGGGCTACTCGGCCCCAATGGCGCGGGCAAGACAACGACGCTCTCGATCCTCGCCGGCCTTCTACCGTTCGACGGCGGCACGGTGCATCTCTGCGGCCTCGATGTACGTCGCGACCGTGCCCGCATCCGTCCGCTGATCGGCGTCGTACCGCAGGACATTGCCCTCTATCCCGAGCTGACCGCCGCCGAGAACCTCCACTTCTTCGGTCGCATGCACGGCCTTCCCACCCGCACGCTCCGCGAACGCATCGACACGGATGCGGACCGCCTCGACCTCCGCGCCCACCTGCACAAACGCATCGAACACCTCTCTGGCGGCATGAAGCGCAAGCTCAACCTCCTCGTCGCCCTGCTTCATCGTCCCCGTATCCTCTTCCTCGACGAGCCGACCGTGGGCGTCGATGTACATTCCCGGCAAGAGATCATCGCGCACCTCCGCGCCCTCAACACCGACGGCATGACGATCATCTACACCTCGCACGACATGGTCGAGGCCGAGCGACTCTGCACCCGCGTGGCCCTCATGAACCGCGGCGCAACCGTCTGCGAAGGCACCCCTGAAGCCCTACTTACCGAGGCGCGTATGCCCTCGCTCGAAGCCCTCTTTATTGCCCGGACGGAGGAGGCCGGACGCGCATGAAGCTCGCCGCATTATTCCGCAAAGACCTGCTACTGCTCCTGCGCGATCCGTGGGGGCTCGTCTTGTTGTTCCTGATGCCGTGGGCACTCGTGATCCTTATGGCCAGCTTGCAGGACAGCACCTTCCGCACCCTCGACGAACAACATATCCCCCTCCTCTTGCTGAACGAAGACGCCGATTCGCTCGGCAACACCGTCAGCCGCGAGCTAGCCGATAGCCATCTCTTCGACATCACCTCCACGACGCCCGACGGCCAGCCGCTGACAGCCGAGGCGGTGGAAACGGCCGTAGCGCGGGGCGATTATCTGATCGGCGTCGTCATCCCGTCCGGCACCACTGATCGACTGCGGCAACGCGTGGCACGTGGCGTGGCGCAAGCCTTCGGTGGCGAGGAGGATAGCGTAAGCGAAGCCGAGGCAGACTCCCTCTCGGCTCAACCGCTTGAGATCCGTCTCTGGGTCGACCCGACCGCAAAGCCGTCCTTTCGAGCCACGCTGCTCAGCGCCGTCCGCGAACACATGCTCACGGTCCAGAACCGGCTCCTGCTCGGTGAGATCTCGCGTCACGTCAACCGCCTTATCCCCATGCCCATCGATTTAGAGATGGAGACGGAGGGCTGGATCACGGTCCACGAGTCCTACGCCCGCACCTCTTCCACCGCCGACCTGCTGCCTAACGCTACGCAGCACAACGTGCCGGCCTGGAGCATGTTCGCCGTCTTCTTCATCGTCATCTCGCTGGCCGGGAACATGATCCGCGAGCGCGAAACAGGCTGCTTTGCCCGCCTCCTGACCATGCCCTGCCCCTACGCCCTCTACCTTACAGGCAAGGTGCTCGTCTGCCTCCTCGTCTGCCTCCTGCAGCTCGCCCTGCTTCTCGTCACCGGCCTCTACCTCATGCCCCACCTCGGCCTGCCACCTCTCCGCCTCGGCCACGACCACGCTGCCCTCGCCTTGATGTGCATCGCCGTTTCGCTGTCGGCTGTGGGTTACGGCTTGGCCATCGGCAGTGTGGCTCGCACGGCACAACAGGCGAGCATCTTCGGCGCCGTGTCGGTCGTCATCCTGGCGGCCATCGGCGGCGTGTGGATCCCCACGTTCGTCATGCCACCCCTTATGCGCACCGTCGCCCGCATCTCACCCCTGAACTGGGGACTGGAAGGCTTCAATACGCTCTTCGTACGGGGCGGCGGACTGTCGGACGTGGCCCCCTATGCCGCTACCTCACTCGTCTTCTTCGCCTTGATGCTCGGCGTGGCGATCGTCAGACGGAAAATGAAAAGCTAACAGAGAGAAGCTGTCGGTGAACCGGCAAAACGGCCTACCTGCATCGGCGGGTATAATGACAAAGCGGGCTGCACCATCTGCGACGGATGATGCAGCCCGCTCTTTTGCCAGCAACGGATAACTATACGTTACCCACTCTATAGTCAAAGAACTTGATCAGCTTACGGCTCGTCGGTGGCATCTGCTTGCGGGCGATCAGCTCGGCCGGCGCGAAGACAATGTCCGGCGCGACACGCACTTTCGACCGAAAGAGATCCTTGAGACGCTTCTCGAAGCCTTCGTCAGCAGACTCGCCAGCACCGACCAGGATGCGTATGCCGTCCGTGCCGATGGCGTTGGTGTAGACTTCGACGATGTAGTTCGTGACTTCGGGCACGTTGTCGAGGATGTCGTAGAGGGCGGCCGGATAGAGCGCTGTGCCCTTGAATTTGATCATCTGCCCTTTGCGACCGATGATCGGGCCGACACGTAACGAGTGACGGCCGCAGGCGCAGGGCGCTTCGAAATGGCGGCAGACGTCGCCCGTCTTGAAACGGACGACCGGCATACCCTCCACGCCGAGCGTGGTGATGGTAATCTCGCCTGGCTCGTCGGGGCCGACGGGGCGGTTGTCGTCGTCGAGAAACTCCACGATGGTCAGGTCGGGCTTGTGGTGCGAGCCGCATTGGTGTTCGCACTCCATGAAGGAGGATTGCATCTCGGTGGAGGCGTAGTTGACGTGTAGCGACAGCTCGGGCCAGAGATCGTGGATCTTGCGGCCGAGCAGGTTCAGCTCGTGGGTGTCGGTGCGGACTGTTTCGCCGACACAGAAGGCGCGGCGGAGGCTACAGCTTCGGTAATCGATGCCTTGAGCGCGAGCGTAGTCGATCAGCTTGAGGATGAAGGAGGGTACGCACACGCAGACGGTCGGGCGGAGGCGCCGGATCATGTTCCATTGCAGTTCGGGGATGCCGTTGCCCACGCGGACGATGGCCGACCCGAGGCGGAAGCTGCCCAGGAGGCACGCTTGACCGGCCATGAAGCAGCGGTCGTTGGTGGCCATGAGTTGGATGACATCGTCCGGGCGACAGCCGCAGATCTCGTACGAGAGGTATTCGCTGAGCGCAAGGCGGTCGAGGTCGCGGCGGGTGTCGGCGAAGGTGACTGGCTCGCCGAGGGTGCCGGAGGTGGTGACGTAGTCGAGGATCTCGGTGCGGGGGACGCAGAGGAAATCCTCGTTGTGGCGTTGGAGATCCTCCTTGGTCGTGACGGGGAGTCGCACGAGATCTTCGAGACGCTGGATGCTGCTGATGTCGATGCCGGCTTCGGCGAACCGGCGGCGGTAGAAGGGCGATCGTTCATTGACGTAAGCCAGTGTCTCGACGAGGCACTGCTCTTGATAGGCTTTGATCTCCGCCTGAGGGAGATACTGAAAGGCTACACTATCCATGGGGTGACACGAAAAATGAAAAGCTACAAACGAGCGATCGGCAGGCGGCCGCCCACCGATCGAAGCCGCCGATGGTTACTGGCAATGCTGCTTCATGAGACGTTCGACCACGGGATCGCCCAGCTCTTTGGCGCGTTCGAAAGCGCGGCAGCCCTCGGCCTTCTTCCCGCTGCGGACGAGGCAGAGCCCGAGCAGGCGGTGGCCCGCCGAGAAGTCAGGGGCCTGCGCGATACAGCGCTCCAGGCTCTGTCGGGCCTTGGCGAAGTCCTGCTTGCGGAGGTAGATGGAGCCCTCTTCGGCCAGATAGAGCGCGTTGTTGGGGTCGCCCTCGAGTGCGAGGCGGATGTCGGAGAGGGCGCCGTCCATGTCGTTCGCCCGGAACTTAGCCTGCTCGCGGTAGTAGTAGAAGCGCGGCAAGACTTCGCCACCCGTGAGGGCATAGTAGCGGTCGTAGAGCTTTACGGCTTCGGCGAACTGGCCGCGGCGCATGCGCATATCGACGGCGTCCATGATGTACGTAGCCGCGTCGGTCGGGTTGACACCCGTGGCGCGCGTGATGGCGCTATCCATGAGGATAAACATGCGGGTGGTGTCGGGAGCCTCGAGCTGCTCCTCGGTCTTGGCGGCCATGTAAAACGAAGAGGCCGAGGCACCGGGGCCTTGATTGACGCGTGCATAGTCGGCGGCCGCCTTGGCGTAGTCGCCGCGGAAGAAGGCGATGTCGGCCTCGAGCTGTCGGTAGAGGGGGCGGTCGTCTGCGGCGATAGCCTTAGCGATCCAGTCGGCGGCGCGGTCCATCGTCCAGCCGGGAGCCGTGAGGGTGGAGTCGGCGGCGGAGACGCCATAGATGAGCTTCGCGTGGTTGTAGTAGCCCTCGGCGACATTGTCTCCGAACAGCTTCTGCGCCGACGCTAAGTCCGCCTCAGCCCGGCTGAGCAGCTGCTGCTCGGTGCCCACGTCGGAGAGCTTTTTCCGCTGGTAGACGTAGTGCGAAGCCCGCGTCAGGTAACCATCCGGGGAGCTGGGAAAGGTGGCGATGAAGTCGTCCAGGGTGGCGAGATAGGCGTGCGCGTCCTGCTGGGCGGCGTAGAGCATGAGAGCCACGAGCGCCTCGTCGGCCGAGCTGGCCCAGGCCGTCCGGATGCCGATGGAGGAGTAGACTTTGTTCAGGACATCAGTTGCCGCCGGCCGCAGACTCATGATGTAAGCCAGGTCAATGCCGTACGTCTTGCCCTTGCCCGAGGCGTCAGCCTGCGCCAGGGCAAACGCCTGGCCGCCCTCGTTCAGCAGCGGCGCGCTGACCTGTTCGCGCGTGAGGGGCATGTCGACGCGGTAGTAGCCATACTGTTCCTTGATGCGGGTCACCTCCGAAATCGGGCCCACGGCCGGCGCCGCGCCCTTAGCCGACGAGGCGGGGATGAGGTAAGCCCGATCTCCGACGGCGGGCTGGCTCACGGCTGGGGTCAAGCCGGGCAGTTTCTTCTGTGAGCTGACCTTGAACCGGATCACGTCGTACAGATCATCCGCGCCGAGGATGCAGACCACCGGCAGGCGTCCGCCGTCGGCATCGATCACCGTGGCCCGATCGGCGCCTATAAATAAGGTATAATTAGAGACGGCCTCGCCCTGGTCGCCCACAAAAAATCCCGTGCCGCGCGTGACATTGCCACTCTTGTCCGTGGCCTCAATCGTAAAGACCGACCGCCGCGCCCGCTCGGCCCACTTCGGCGCCTTCTGCGCCAGCAACATTCCGCCGCTCTGAATCAAGATCAAAGCGCACACTAACCAACTCGTCTTATTCATCTTATCCGTATTAAAATTCATGGGCGCAAAAGTACGCCGTCCTTCATTTCCTCTTTCCCATCGCCGGCCGCGGATCTGTCCGTGCCTTCCGAGCGCGATCCACCGGCAGCCACCAAGTCCCCGAAGCCGTCAAAAAAATGCACAGATGGGGTGTCTGAGCAAAAAGACGCCCCGTTGGAAACCATTTTGGGGGCGTCTGAGCAAAAAGACGCCCCGTTGGAAACCATTTTGAGGGCGTCTGAGCAAAAAGACGCCTCGTCGGAAACCATTTTGAGGGCGTCTGACTGCCAGCCGCTCCTATTGGACATTCCGACAAGGGCGCCCGAGCGTCAGCCGCTCCCGTTGGACACTCCGACAAGGGCGCCTAAGTGCCAGCCGCTCCCATTGGAAAACATTTTAGAGGCGAATGGGTGTCATCGGCCCATAAAATGGTTCCCAACGGAGGCGAATGGACGTCGGGCGCACATATCGGAAAACATTTCGGGGGCGGATGAACGACAGCGGCCATTGTCGAACGTCCGTGTAGGGGCGTATTGCATACGCCCCCGATGTTCCCGGTAGGGAACAATAGCGCCTATCGGGTATCCACCGCAATCGGATTCCATTTTATAGGCGGATGGGCGTCGACCGCCGCCACTGGATTTGTCCCCTGCGGGGCCATTTGAAGAGGCGTATGCAATACGCCCCTACCCTACCGGCAGATGGGACGCGGTGGCCCGTAAAAAGGTTTCCGACGGAAGCGAATCGGCGTTTTGGGCACCTATTAGATTCCAATTTACAAGCAAATGAATGCTGAGGGCTTACGAAACGACATCCGACGACGGGCTACTGGAGGCAGAAGCTCAATTTGCAATTTATTTTTCCTCCAACTGAATGAATAACAGAAAGATTCGAACTATCTTTGCAATGGAAAAGCTGGAAACAAGCAGCTAAAACGGATTTATTTACTCGCAACAATACACGATACACTTATGGGTGAAAGAATGAAAATGAAGCAAGAGAAAGCTGAGGCCTTGAAGCAGACTATCCTGAACGTGGCCTACGAGCTGTTTCTGACGCACGGATACGAAAAGGTCTGTCTGGCAGACATTGAGCAGGGCGCAGGAGCGACCCGCGGGAGCCTCATCTACCATTACCGAAGCAAAGAGACCCTGCTCCTACTCACCTCGGAGAAGTTCATCGCCGACTTTTTCCGCGACACCTGCCCCGACGAGGAGGTGATAAACAGCCGGACGCCGCTGAAGGACTATCTGAAGGCGTTCGTCCAGATAGTAGAAGCGCAGGTCAGGCATTTCAAGGAGAACATAGTCAAAGACACGAAGGTCACGTCGGCCTCGTCGATCAACTTCATGATTCACCTCTGCACCCTGAGTGCCTCCTTCAAACGGGCGCTGCAAGCGTTCCACACGACGCAACTGGGCTACTGGTCGGAGGTCATCAACCGGGCCAAGGCGTGCGGCGAAATCCGCCAGGCGCTCAGTACCGTCACCCTAGTCGACACCTTCGTCCACATCCTTTCCGGCATCATCTTCCAGAGCGCCGTCTGCCACAAAGAGATCCCCCTCGACCAGCTCCAAGACGAGTGGGACAACTTCTACCAGACTACCATCGAGGCGTAGCGCCCGCCCCGCCTCGGCCCGTGCGCCGACAACAACGTGCACGACGTGGGCCGACGATTGCACACGGCCCCCGAACCTATATGCCCCCTGCGGAAACGTCTGGGGGCATGTTCATTTTCGTCCCTACCCCTACCCGCCGATGGGCGACGGCGGCCGCCGTCGGGGGGGCGGTGGGAGCCGCGGAGCGAAAGAAGCTCCAGCCATGAAGAAAAATAGACCGAATAGTATGCAGGTTGCTCTCGCCCTGCTTATTTTTGGGGCCGACAAGCCGAACGAGGCTATCCATCTACAACCCTTTAACCCCCATTCAACAATTCCCGCTTATGATCCAGAAAACGAACAAGAACGAACTGAGAAAGACTGAGACAAAAGGCCGCATTCTCTGGGCCGCATTCAAGCTGTTCCTGGCACACGGATACCATGCCGTCAGCTTTATGAGCATCGAACAAGTATCCCAAGTCACCAGAGGAGCCATCTTCTATCATTTCAGAAACAAAGAAGATCTGCTCAGGGGCGTAGCAGAGAAATTCGTCATCGACTTTTTGCAGAGTAGCCCCTCGGCGGACGAGATCATAGACGACCAGACGCCCTTGAAGAGCTTCTTGGACGCGCAGATCTGCCAAATAGAACAGCGGATGCAGCTCTTCCTTGAACAAGTGGGCCCAGATAGTGACATTACGTCGGCCGATTTCATGAGTTTCCTGCTTTTCATCAACAAGTACGTAGCCGGTATCAAGCGGAAGCTCCAAGCGTACGAAGAGGCGCAAGCGCAGTGCTGGTCGGAGGCCATCCATCAAGGTCAGGAGCGCGGCGAGATCCGGAAAGAAGTCGACACCGAGACGCTGTACAACGCCTTCCACTCCGTCTATGTCGGCATAGCGTTTCACGGCGCCGTCATCCACCAGCAGTTCGTCCTCGACCAGCTGCGCAAAGAGTGGGACTTCCTCTATCAGTTGGCCGCCGCCCATTAGCCGCCGCCCTCCAATCGAAGGGGCGGGGCCATCTCCTGTTATTTCTATAGATCCAAACACCATTAACCCCCTTCACGTGATGAAAACGAATCGCTTTTTTCGGCAGACAGCTCTCCTGCCGATCCTTGCAGCAAGCCTGCTGCTCACCGTCGCCGCCCGTGCACAACAGGGCATCACCGGCCGACTGACCAACGCCGCCGGCCAGCCCGTGGCGCAGGCCGCCCTGATCCTCTCCGCCCCCGATTCCACCTACTTGGAGTCGGCCGTGAGTGAAGACGACGGCACCTTCCGCCTGCTTTCCACGGCCCGTCCCTACCTGCTCAGCGTGCAGCATTTGGCTTACGAGACACGCACCATCGCGGACTCTCGGAGCGACCTCGGCACGATCGTGCTGGAGCTCAAGGCGCAGACGCTCGAGGAGGTCGTCGTGCGCGCCGAACGCCCCATCGTCCGCGTGCAGAACGGCCGCCTGACCTTCACTCCGCAAGGCCTTACAAAATCGAAGATCCTCGCCACTGCCTTCGACCTCCTGGCCGAGACCCCAGGCCTGAAATCGACCGACGGCGAGTCGATCCGCCTCATCGCCATGGATCAGGCACCCACCCTGCTCATCAACGGTCGCCCATCCACCCGCGATGCGGCCGCCACGCTTCTTTACGTCAAATCGCTGCCCGCCGATCGCGTCCTCCGCATCGAGGTGGCCCACACCGCGCCGCCAGAATGGAACGTCAAGGGCGCAGCCGTCAACATCATCCTCAAGGAGGGCCTCTCCGACCGTCTCACGGCGCAAGTCCAGACGCAGTGGGACAACAAACACGCGAACCGCTTTACCCAAACGGCTTCCGTTATGTATGCCTCGGGCAAGTTCTCTGCCGACCTACTCTACCGCCTGAGCTCCGGGCACGAGATCAGTCGGACAAACATGTACGTGCGGCACGCCGTCGGCAGCGACACGACCGAAATCCGCAACCACACCGACTACCGCTCGTACACCCCCGCCACCCATGACCTCTACCTGAACCTCGACTACGCCCTGGCCGACCGCCACCGCCTCAGCGTCTACTACAACGCACGGGTGACGCCCAACGAAACGTTTGACGACCGCTCCGTCAGCACCCTCACCGGCCGCAGCGATCAGCACGGCACCCTCCGTGACCACCTCCAAAGCATCGCAGCCGAATACACCCTCCGCGGATGGCACGCGGGAGCGGAATACCTCTACTCCGACAGCCGGAGGGACTACACGGGTACCGTCGCCGGTCGCCCCATCGCCTACGATCGCCTCCAACGCATCGACCGACTGCACGGCTACCTCCGCGGACGCCACGCACTCTCCGAACGGATCAGCCTGCGCTATGGCGCCGACTACACCCGCACCCGCAACCACAGCGAACAGACCGGCGCCGCGCCCGTCACGTCCGACGAAGACATCGCCAACGCCTACGTGGGCACGGACATCTCCTTTGCGGGCGACCGCGCGAACCTCTCCGCCTCCCTCGCCGGCGAAGGCTACCGCATCCGGGACTACCGTCGGCAGTCGATCCTCCCCAACATCTCCCTCAGCTATGCCCCGACGGACGACCACGCCCTCACGCTTGGCTGGCAGGCCTTCCACAACTACCCCGCTTACTGGTACCGCCAGACGTACCGCCGCGAGGTGGACGGCTACGAGGTTAACCTCGGCAACCCCGACCTGCGCGTGGCCCGATACAACATCGCAAGCCTGAACTACGTCTACCGCTCGCGCTACGCCTTCAACGTCTACTACTACCACGTCCGCGACGCCTTCTTCACGCTCCTCTACCAGTCGCCCGACCGCCTCGAGCTGATCAACCAAATCACCAACACGGATTTGTCGCATGTCTGGGTGCTGTCGGCCTCCGTTCCGGTCACCATCGGCAACCGCTGGTTCCTGACCTTCGCCCCCACGGCCTTCCACAATCACTACCAGACGGAGCACTGGCACGATCTCTCCTTCGACGTCACGGGTTGGGTATATACCCTCAACGTCAATAGCCAGCTCAGCCTCCTCTCCCGCCCCCGCCTGACCTTCACCACCGACGGCTATTACTACTCCGGCGGCCTACAAGGCATCCTAAAGTCCGACGCAAGCTGGGGCGTCAATGCGGGTCTACAATTAGCACTGCTCAAGGAGGAGTCGCTGCTGATCGCTCTCAACGTGAACGACCTCTTCGAGAGCGCCACGCCGATAGCCCGCACCCGATATCAGTCGCAGTGGAGCGACTACGACTACACCGGCGGGATCAGTCGCTCCGTCAGGCTCCGCCTCACCTACCGCTTCAGCCGTTACAAGGAGAAGCAGCGCCGCGAGGCCGATCGCTCACGAATAGGCATCCAGTGAGCGCAAGACGTGGGTCTTCCCCACAAAGAACAAGTCCTGCCGGCAGGAGAGATGGCGTATGCTTTTGCGCCTCTCTTCCCACCGGCAGGACTCGTTCGTTTTTAGTTTTCCGTCGTTAGCGTTTCCTCTTCCCGTATCGCCACAGCTGGTAGCTGTTGATGATGTTCTGCCAGAGGATGTAGCCCGACGGTGCCACAGCCGTCAGCGGGTGGAGGTACGTCTGGGCCATCCAAATGGCAAGGATCGTATTCTTCTGCCCGAGGCCTTGGCCGGACGAGATCGGATCACCGTAACGACGGCCGATGCACCGTCCGATGAGGAATTGCGCCACGCACAGCACGAGCGAGACGAGGAGCAGCCCCACTACCGTCCTCGGATTCTCGCCGCCGTGCTCGATCAGGAAGCGAACGGTGACCGACGTGACGATGAACAGCGAAAAGGCCCACAGGTAAAACGACATGCGGGGCGCACGGAGCATGACGCGCCGCAATCCGGGCGCAAACCGACGGATGGCGAAGGCCGTGAGCAGGGGCAAAAGGAGGAGGGTGAAAACGCGTTTGCAGACGTACAGGAGCGCCTGAATAAAGGGCAGGTTTTCGCTGCCGTAAATGCCGATCAGGGAGAAGTAAACGGGAGCGACGGGCGCCACGGTAACGTTGCAGAGGATGACGTAGGAAGTGAGGAAGCCCACGTCGCCGCCCAACATACCCGTGACGACAGGCGCAGAGGCGGCCGTAGGCGTCAGCAGGCAGAGCAGGGCGCCGCTGGCGATGACCCGATCGACGGGGCGCAACAGCAGGTAGAGGCCGCCGCTGCCCACGAGCTGGACAAGCAGCAGCCACACGTGCTCACGACGCAGACGGATGTCGCCCGGCTCGATCTTGCTGAAGGTGAAGAGTAGCATGGCGAAGATCAAGTACGGCGTCAGGAAGGCCAGGCGGCTGACCCACGGATAGGTCAGCGCACCGGCCAACATGGCGATCGGCAGCATCCAGTCTTTGAAAAACTTCAGCATCCCTCCGCACCCTTTCAGTCGATGGGGATGTATTGCACGAAGGCCTCGATGGCCTCGTAAGCCGCCAGCCCGAGGTGCTTGTACATCTCGGCCGTGGCGCGGTTGCGATCCTCGGCACGCTGCCAGAAGAGTCGCTCGTCGTCACCGAGGTACGGCGCGCTCTCGGCCTGCGACTGGTGCTTGAGGATGGCGTTACGCTTGTAGCGCAGCTCCTCAGGACTGATGGGCACTGCCATCTCGATGTGGTCCATCTCCCACTCGGCCCACGCACCGCGATACATCCAAATGCGGCAATCCTTCAGCCATTCCTCGCCCTTCATCTCGTCCACGGCGGCCAGGACGGCGTCGAGGCAGACCTTGTGCGTGCCGTGCGGGTCGGCCAGGTCACCGGCCACGAACATCTGGTGCGGCTTCACCTCCGTCAGCAGTTGCTTGACGATGTCCACGTCGCGCTGCCCGAGCGGATTCTTCTTCACGAGCCCCGTCTCGTAGAAGGGCAGGTCGAGAAAGTGCACATGCTCGTCCTTCACACCCGAATAACGGCAGCCGTGGCGTGCCTCCTCGCGGCGGATCGTGCCCTTCATGAAGAGCACATCGGGGCGCTCAGGCTGGCCGTCCTCCTTCTTTTCGTAGCGCAGATAGCGGATGATCTCCTCGGCCTTCTCGCGGATGGGTGTCTCGCCCGGCTCGTAGCGGTCGCAGACGTCGCGCAGATACTCGCAATAGCGGATCACCTCGTCGTCGCCCACGGCAATGTTGCCAGACGTCTCGTAAGCCACGTGCACCTCATGCTGCTGGTCGCAGAGTCGGCGCAGCGTGCCGCCCATCGAGATCACGTCGTCGTCCGGGTGCGGACTGAAGACGATGACACGCTTCGGATAGGGCTTGGCGCGCTCCGGACGGTTCGAGTCGTCGGCGTTCGGTTTACCGCCCGGCCAACCCGTGATGGTGTGCTGAATGTCGTTGAAGATGCGAATGTTCACGTTGTAGGCCGAGCCGTAGAGGGCCAGCAGTTCGCCCAGTCCGTGCTCGCTGTAATCCCTGTTGGTGAGCTTCAGGATCGGCTTATCGGTCTGCGCACAAAGCCAAACGATGGCGCGGCGAATCAGCTTATTATCCCACACGCACGGCGTGACGAGCCACGGGTGACTGATGCGTGTCAGTTGACCCGCAGCCGAGAGGTCGATCACGACCTTGGCGTTCGGGTGGTGTTGTAGACAGGTGGACGGCACGGCATCGCTCGCGGGGGCCTCGATCGTCTCACGGATGATCCGCGATTTGTTTTCTCCCCACGCCACGAGCACCACTTTGGCCGCCTCCATGAGCGTACCGAGGCCCATCGTGATCACGCCCGCGGGCACATTGTCGATCGACCGGAAGAGCTGCGCTGACTCCTTGCGCGAGGTGTCGTCCATGAGCACGAGGTGTGTACGCGAGCTAACGGACGTACCGGCGCTATTCACGCCAATCGTCCCCGCCTGCCCCACGCCGAGCAGCATGCAGTCGATGCCGCCACACTCGCGGATGCGCTGTTCGTAACGCCGACAAAAGTCGTAGATGTCGTTCTTGTCGATGAATCCGTCGGGGCTGTAGACGTTGCCCTTGGGGATGTCGACATGGTCAAGGAAGACCTCGCGCAGGAGGTGCATGTTGCTGTATGCCTCGTTCGCGAGCGGATAGAACTCGTAGATGAGGAAGACGACCACGTTGCGCAGGCTGAGTCCCTCCTCGCGGTGCATACGGATCAGCTGTCGGAAGATGGGGTACGGCGACCGTCCGCCAGGCACGGCCAGAACAAACTGTTTGCCCTCGCGTTGGCGTTCGCGGATGCTGGTGGCCAGTTCGCGGGCCAACTCTCCAGCGCCCTCCTCCATGGTGGCGTAGATATGCGTCCGGACCTTCTCGAATCGGGTCAGGAGGCTGTATTCATAGGCGTTCTCCGGTTTGTAATACTTCTCCGGGACGCGTGTCAGGGTAATCTGTGAGCTCAGGTTATTTCTCATTGCTGTATATATAAATGTATGATTCGGGCGCCAAAAGTAGCCGCGGGCGGCAAACTTCCCCGGCCCCGGTGGGGCCTTGATCTTCTTTTGCATCCTTTTCTTTCATCACGGGCAGAAAAGGATGTGGAAAGCAGGGGTACCCTCGCTTATTCCTTCCCCTATATAAATAGGTATAGCAACCGCGCCACATTTCGGGTCACGTGGGTGCGAGGGCAGCCCCGTCATGCGACATTCTGGAGAGCCTGCGTGCCAGCGGCCCCGTCATGCGACATTCTGAGAAGCCTGCATGCCAGCGGCCCCGTCATGCGACATTTTGAGGAGCCTGCGTGCCAGCGGCCCCGTCATGCCGCATTTTGAGGAGCCTGCGTGCCAGCGGAGCCGTCATGCGACATTCTGGAGAGCCTGCGTGCCAGCGGCCTCGTCATGCGACATTTTGGAGAGCCTGCGTGCCAGCGGAGCCGTCATGCCGCATTTTGGAGAGCCTGCGTGCCAGCGGCCTCGTCATGCGACATTTTGAGGAGCCTGCGTACCAGCGGAGCCGTCATGCCGCATTTTGGAGAGCCTGCGTGCCAGCGGCCCCGTCATGCCGCATTTTGGAGAGCCTGCGTGCCAGCGGAGCCGTCAAGCGACTTTTTGGAGAGCCTGCGTGCCAGCGGCCTCGTCAAGCGACTTTTTGAGGAGCCTGCGTGCCAGCGGCCTCGTCAAGCGACTTTTTCGCGCCACTTACGACCCAGCGGCCCCGTCAAGCGACTTTTTCGCGCCGCTGCGTGCCAGCGGAGCCGTCAAGCGACTTGGCGACGTATGAAAGGCAGAAGATGTAGAGCGTCACGCCCACGATTCGTGCCATGATGACAGTGCTACGGCGTTCTGCAACGGGTCGGCACGGAGGCGTGGACAGGGCTTCGGCTCCGAGCGGTCGGTGGAATTGCCGTAACTTTGTGGCATCAAAACAGTAAACAGATACACTCTAACAAGAAAATATCGTCGTTATGGACAGTAAGATTCAGGAATTGACCGAGAAAATTTATCGGGAAGGCGTGGAGAAAGGCAACGAGGAGGCCGGGCGCATCGTGGCTGACGCCAAGGAGAAAGAGGCGAGCATGCTGCGCGAGGCGCGCACGGAGGCCGACGCTATCGTAGAACAGGCGCGCCGTGAGGCCGACGAACTGCGTAAGAACACGGAGGCAGAACTCCGGATGTATGCCGCCCAGGCTGTGGAGGCGCTCAAGACGGAGGTGGCCGACCTCGTCACCGACCGCGTGGTGCGGAAGGAAGTGAAGGCCGCCACGGGGGACGCCGACTTCATGCGGCAGATGATGCTCGAAATCGCTCGCGAATGGGCGAAAAACGGCGAGATGACCATCCAAACCTCCGACGCCGACAAACTGTCAGCCTATTTCAAGGCTAAGGCTGCGGAGCTGCTCCAGGGCGGCGTGCGGATCGAGGAGGTGAACGGCCACAAGACTTCGTTCGCCATCGCCCCGGCCGACGGCTCGTTCAAGGTGCAGTTCGGCGAGGCGGAGTTCGTGGAGTATTTCAAGGAGTTCCTGCGCCCGCAGCTGATTGAGATGCTGTTCTCGAAATGAGCAAATACTATTACCTGATCGCGGGGCTGCCCGAGGTGGCTCTGGACGACGGAAGGCGCCCCTACACGGTGGCGGACTTCAAGGCGGAGGTGATGCCGATGCTTTCGGCCACGGATCGCCCGCTGTTTTCCTGCTTTTTCCTTCAATATGACAACCGGAACGTGCTGTCGATGCTGCAACACGCGGAGACGGCATGGGACGCGCGCGGAACGGTGACTCGTGACGATGCGGAGGCGGTGCTGACGGCCCTGAAGACGGAGGAGACCCTGCCGCGGACGTCGCTGCCGGCGTATCTCGTGGACTTCATGCGAGAGTATCTCCAGGTTGCAGAAGAGGGACGGGAGATGGACGCGGTCGTATGGCAAGACCGACTCTCGGCGCGCTATTTCCGCTATGCGATGGGCTCGAAGAACGCGTTCGTGAGCGCATGGTATGAGCTGAATCTGAACATGGCCAACGTGCTGACGGCGATCACCTGTCGGAAGCATGGCCTGGACCGCGCGGAGTATGTCGTGCCGGGCAACGAGACGGCCGAACTGCTCCGCACATCGAATGCGCGCGACTTTGGGCTGGGCGAATCGCTAGACTACCTGCCGGAGCTGATGCGCGTGGCCGAAGAGACGGATTTGCTGATGCGCGAGCGGAGGTTAGACGTGATGAAATGGAACTGGTTAGAGGAGGAGACGTTCTTCCGAACGTTCGACTTCGAGAGCGTCTTTGCTTACCTGCTGCGCTTAGAGATGCTTGAGCGGTGGGCAACGCTCGACGCGGCCGCGGGCGAGAAGACATTCCGCAGCATGGTGGGCGCGCTCAAGAAGGGCAGCGCCGCGGTGCTGGACGAATTCAAACGAAATCATACAAAATAGATACTACAGAGAATGACAACAAAGGGAACTGTGAAGGGCATCGTGTCGAACCTGGTCACTGTGGAAGTGGACGGGCCGGTGTCTCAAAACGAAATATGCTACATCACCGTGGGCGGCGTGCGTCTGATGGCCGAGGTGATCAAGGTGATCGGGCGCAACGCCTATGTGCAGGTCTTCGAGAGCACACGCGGCATGCGCGTGGGCGACGAGGCGGAGTTCATGGGCCATATGTTAGAGGTGACGCTCGGGCCGGGCATGCTCTCGCGCAACTACGACGGGCTGCAAAACGATCTGGACAAGATGGACGGCGTCTTCCTCAAACGCGGCGAATACACCTACCCGCTCGACAACGACCGGCTGTGGGACTTCAAGCCGCTGGCTAAGGCCGGCGACACGGTCGAGGCCGGCGCATGGCTCGGCGAGGTGGAAGAGAACGCACAGCCGCACCGCATCATGGTGCCGTTCAAGTTTGAGGGTACATATAAGGTGAAGTCGGTGGTAGCTGCGGGCAAGTATCCCGCGACGCACACCATCGCCGTGCTGACGGACGAACAGGGCGCGGAGCATGAGGTAACGATGATCCAAAAGTGGCCGGTGAAGCGCGCCATCACGTGTTACAAGGAGAAGCCGCGGCCGTACAAGTTGCTCGAAACAGGTGTGCGCATCATCGACACGGTGAACCCGATCGTCGAGGGTGGCACGGGCTTCATCCCCGGGCCGTTCGGAACGGGCAAGACGGTGCTTCAGCACGCCATCTCGAAGCAGGCCGAGGCAGACATTGTGATCATCGCGGCCTGCGGCGAACGTGCCAATGAGATAGTGGAAATCTTCGTAGAGTTCCCCGAGCTGGTCGATCCGCACACGGGCCGCAAGCTGATGGAGCGCACGATCATCATCGCCAACACCTCGAACATGCCCGTGGCTGCGCGTGAGGCATCGGTCTACACGGCCATGACTATCGCAGAATATTACCGCAGCATGGGGCTGAAGGTGCTACTTATGGCAGACTCCACATCACGCTGGGCACAGGCACTCCGCGAGATGTCCAACCGACTCGAAGAGCTGCCGGGACCGGACGCCTTCCCGATGGACTTGTCTGCGATCGTGGCCAACTTCTACGCTCGTGCCGGCATGGTGGTGTTGAATAATGGAAAGACCGGTTCGGTGACGTTCATCGGTACGGTGTCGCCTGCGGGTGGTAACCTGAAAGAGCCGGTCACGGAGAACACGAAGAAGGTGGCACGTTGTTTCTACGCCCTCGAGCAGGCACGCGCCGACCGCAAGCGTTACCCGGCCGTCAACCCGATCGACAGCTACTCGAAATACTTGGAGTACCCCGAGTTTGAAGCCTACGTCTCGGAACACATCTCGCCCGAATGGCTCGGCATGGTGAACGAGGTGAAGACGCGTATGCTGCGCGGCAAGGAAATCGCGGAGCAGATCAACATCTTGGGTGACGACGGTGTGCCGGTGGATTACCACGTGACGTTCTGGAAGTCGGAGCTGATCGACTTCGTCATCCTGCAGCAAGACGCCTTCGACGCCACCGACTCCATGACGCCGCTCGAGCGACAGGAATACATGATGAAGCGCGTGATCGACATCTGCCACCAAGACTTTGCCTTCGACAACTTCAGCGAGGTGACGGACTACTTCAAGCGACTGATCAACGTGCTCAAGCAGATGAACTATTCAGAGTTCCGCAGCGAACAGTTCGAGAATTACAGCCGGCAGGCCGAGACGCTCCTTCAGGAGGCTGCCGCCGAGTCGAAACAATAAGAATCAAGTGAGATATGGCAACAAAAGCATTTCAAAAGATATTTACGAAGATCACGCAGATCACCAAAGCGACCTGTTCGCTGAAGGCTACAGGCGTGGGCTACGACGAACTGGCTTCAGTGGACGGCAAGCTGGCGCAGGTGGTGAAGATCGCCGGCGATGAGGTGACACTGCAAGTGTTCTCCGGCACCGAGGGCATTCGTACGAACGCCGAAGTGGTGTTCATGGGCAAGGCACCATCGCTCAAGGTGGGCGATCAGCTGGCGGGACGTTTCTTCAACGCCTATGGCGACCCGGTGGACGGTGGCCCCGTACCCGAAGGGCGCGAGGTAGAGATCGGCGGGCCGTCGGTGAACCCCGTGCGCCGCAAACAGCCATCGGAACTGATCGCCACGGGTATCGCTGGCATCGACCTGAACAATACGCTCGTGACGGGACAGAAGATCCCCTTCTTCGCCGACCCCGATCAGCCATTCAACGAGGTGATGGCGATGGTGGCCCTGCGCGCCCAGTCGGACAAGATCGTCCTCGGCGGCATGGGTATGACGAACGACGACTACCTCTTTTTCAAGAACACCTTCAGCAATGCCGGTGCACTCGACCGCATCGTCAGCTTCATCAATACGACCGAAGACCCGTCCGTGGAGCGCATCCTCGTGCCTGACATGGCGCTGGCAGCCGCGGAATATTTCGCCGTAGAGAAGCACGAGAAGGTCTTGGTGCTGCTGACCGACATGACGAACTATGCCGACGCGCTCTCCATCGTGTCGAACCGTATGGATCAGATCCCCTCGAAAGACTCCATGCCGGGTTCGCTCTACTCTGACTTGGCCAAGATCTACGAGAAGGCCGTGCAGTTCCCCGACGGCGGATCGATCACCATCATTGCCGTGACGACGCTCTCCGGGGGCGACATCACGCACGCCGTGCCCGACAACACGGGTTACATCACCGAAGGACAGCTCTATCTGCGCCGTGACAGCGACGTGGGCAAGGTCATCGTCGACCCGTTCCGCTCACTCTCCCGACTGAAGCAGTTGGTGACGGGTAAGAAGACGCGTGAGGATCACCCGCAGGTGATGAACGCCGCCGTCCGACTCTATGCCGACGCCGCCGATGCCAAAACGAAATTGGAGAACGGTTTCGACCTAACCGATTACGACAACCGTGCCCTGGCCTTCGCCCGCGACTACTCCGAGAAGCTACTCGCCATCGACGTCAACCTCGACACAACGGAGATGCTCGACGTGGCGTGGACCCTCTTTGCCAAGCATTTCAAGCAAGAGGAGGTCAACATCAAACAGGCGCTTGTGGACAAGTATTGGCCGACGGCGAAATGAGCGAACGCTTCGCAGTGAACTGTCATGGCTATTAAATTTCAATACAACAAGACCTCCCTTCAGGGCCTCGATAAGCAACTGAAGGTGCGCGAGCGTGCCCTACCAACCATCAAAAGCAAGGAGAGCGCACTGCGTATGGAGGTGAAACGAACGAAAGGCGAGGCTGCGGCGTTGGAGGATCGGTTAGAGAACGAGATTCGGAACTATGAGTACATGATGGCGCTCTGGAACGAGTTCCGCCCCGAACTGATCTCCGTGGAGGACGTCCGACTGTCGGCCCGAAAGATCGCCGGCGTGCCCATCCCAGTGCTCGACGGCGTAGAGTTTCGCATTGCGCGCTACAGCCTCTTCAGCGCCCCCTCGTGGTACGCTGACGGCATCGAGCTACTCAAGACAATGGCCGAAACGGGTATCGAAGCGGAGTTCACCAACCTGAAACTCGACATGCTCGAACGTGCCCGTCGACGCACCACACAGAAGCTGAACCTCTTCGAAAAGGTACAGATCCCCGGCTACAAGGACGCTATCCGTAAGATCAAGCGCTTTATGGAAGACGAAGAGAGCCTCTCCAAATCGTCGCAGAAGATTATGCGCGCCAATCAAGAAAAACGTAACGCGAAGGAGGCAGAAGCATGATTGTAAAAATGAGCAAGTACGCCTTCATGGTGTACCATAAAGAATATGATGCCTTTCTGGAACTGCTGCGCTCCTTAGGCGTGGTGCATATCCGGGAAACAAAGTCGGAGAAAGACGACGCGGGGCTGCAACGCCTCATGGCCGAGCGCAAACGCCTCGAAAGCGAGTTGCGCCAGCTGAAACACACGCAGGAGAGTCGCCTCGAAGCCCTCAAGGCCGACGCGAAAGCCACCGGTAACAAGGCGAAAGTTACGCTGCCCATCGCTCCTGAGCGACCCGTGACGGCCGACGAGGGCGCCGCCCTGCTAGACCGGATCGACGACCTACGCGACCGGATCGAAAAGGCTCAGGCCGCTGAGCAGGCCACAGAGAAAGATCTCGCCACAATGCAAGTCTGGGGTGAGTTCGACTACGCCAACATACGTCGCCTCCGCGAAGCAGGCCACGAGGTCACCTTCTTCTCCTGCCCCGCCGCACGCTACGACGAAGCCTGGGAGACGGACTTCTATGCCGTTCCCATCGCCACCGCACAGTCGGCCACCTACTTCATCACCATCACGCCCATAGGCAGCCCGATTGAGATCGACGCCGAACGGGTGCGTATGCCTGAGAAAGATCTTCGCGCCCTCCGTGACCTGCGCGAGGCACAGCGTCGCCAGCGCGAGGAGTTGAACGCTGAGCTGTTGGCCGTCGCTCTCAACGACTACCGCACGCTCGAAGCCTACGGCCGACTGCTTGAAAACGAGTACACGTGGGACAACGCCAAGGTGCAGACCGAACGCGAGGCTGACGATCGACTCATGCTCCTCGAGGGGTGGATCCCCACGGCTGAGGCGCAGTCGCTCGAGTCGGCCCTCGACCGCGGCGACTACTACTGCCGCAAGCTCGAGATCAGCGATGAGGACGACATCCCCATCGAACTGAAGAACAACCGCTTCAACCGACTCTTCGAGCCTATCACCCGGCTTTACTCCCTGCCCAACGCCCACGAGTTCGACTCCACGCCCCTCTTCGCCCCCTTCTTCATGCTCTTCTTCGGCATCTGTTTCGGCGACGGCGGCTACGGGCTCCTACTCCTTCTCTTGGGCACACTGATGAAGCGGAAGGCCAAAGCCGACATGAAACCGATCCTCTCGCTCCTCCAGTGTTTCGGCATCGCTACGTTAGTCGTGGGCACCCTTTCCGGCTCCTTCTTCGGCGTCAACATCGCCGAGATCCCGGCTCTGGCCAGCGTCAAGCGTTACTTCCTGACGAGCGACAACATCATGACCCTCTCGCTCGTCATCGGCTTCATCCATGTGCTCTATGGCAAGTTTGTGGCCGCGATGAAGGTTAAGGTGCAGCGCGGACTCAAGTACAGCCTCGCCGCCTTCGCGTGGGTCTTCCTCATCTTGGCGCTGGCGCTGGCCGTCGGACTGCCGATGATGAATATCCACCTGCCGCAACCCGTCGTTTACGCCCTCTATGGCGTGGCCGGCGTCGGCGCCCTCATCGCCTTCTTCTACAACTCGCCCGGCAAGAACGTCTTCCTCAACTTCGGTTCGGGCATTTGGGCGACGTATAACACCGCTTCCGGCCTCTTGGGCGACACCCTCTCCTATATCCGACTCTACGCCATCGGCCTGACCGGATCCCTGCTGGGTGGTGTCTTCAACACGATGGCCGTCGACATGACCGCCACCATGCCCATCTGGGTGCGCTGGCTACCGATGCTCCTCATCCTGCTCGTCGGCCACGCTCTCAACATCGGCCTGAGCATGGTCAGCTCGCTGGTTCACCCCATGCGTCTGATCTACGTGGAGTACTACAAAAACTCGGAATTTGAAGGCGGCGGCACCGCCTACGCTCCCTTCCGGAAAATATGAATCAATGAATAGAATAATAGAACCTCAAAAACAAAGTATTTAGAATTATGGGACCAGTATTATTAGCGTATGTAGGAGTAGCACTGATGGTCGGCCTGAGCGGCATCGGCAGTGCATTTGGATTAACAATTTGCGGTAACGCCGTAGTGGGAGCGATGAAGAAAGCCCCAGAGAAAATGGGTACATACATCGCCCTGAGCGCCCTGCCCAGTTCGCAGGGACTTTACGGCTTCGTAGCCTATATGATGGTGCAAAAATTCCTCGTTGCTGACATGCCTTGGGTGACGGCCGCCGGTATCTTCGGTGCCGGACTGATCATGGGCTTTGCCGGCTTCTACTCATCCATTCGTCAGGCACACGTTTGCGCCAACGGTATCGCCGCCACCGGCGCCGGCCACAACGTCTTTGCCGCCACGATGGTTATGGCCGTATTCCCCGAGCTCTACGCCATCCTCGCCCTCGTTGTGTCCATCCTGATATCGTTCACCTTCCCCGCTGTGGCAGCCTAACTGCCCTCCAAAAGGAATCATCAGCCCCCTCCTCTCCCCCCGAAGAGTGAGGGGGCTTTTTTGTGCAATCAGAGAAAAAATAGGGGTCGAGATTTGGAGAAGTGAATCGAAGCACTACTTTTGCGGCCGTAATCGTTCGACGGAATGATGATTTTTGACTCCGTAGCTCAGTTGGTAGAGCAAATGACTCTTAATCATTGGGTCGAGAGTTCGAGCCTCTCCGGGGTCACACCGAAACAATTTCTTCCGATTGAATAGATAAAAGCAAAGGCTGCGCTGGTTCATCCAGTGCAGCCTTTTTGTTTTCATCCCCTCACCTCCTGAATCCGATCCGCACCCTCCCGCCGGCGCATGACACCCACCGACAACGCCGCCCCCCTCCCCTCCTGACGCAACGCCATCACCACGAATCCCGCAAGGCCATTTCCACTTTGCGAAGCCCCCAAACCGAATCCGGTGGCTCTAGATTCAACCCGCGAAGCCTTCATCGCCATTCCCGCAACGTCATATTCAACCCGCGAAGCTCCCAACCCAAACGCCGCGAAGCCATTTTCAATCTGTGAAGTGTCCACTGTTAAAGAAATCACTAATTCGTGATGTCACATAAATAGTAATAATGTCTTCTACAACTCATCCCGCACACACATACATCTGAGGATATAATATATACGATTACATGCGCTCACAAGAATATAAATCATATTATAAACGACTCTCTATGATCACATATAGATATATTTAACCTGTTGTACTATTTATCATCCACGCATACTCTTATAAATATAACATTCTTCTATAACCCATGCGCACATGTGTATATTATGATCATATCATACATGCCATCATGATATCACATGAAGGATAATCATATCTCATGCGATTTATCCTGTATGCATCTATATATGAGAATACAATTTACACAGATTACTGTGTTCACAAGATTATAAATCGTATTTTATATAATCATTCGCGATTACACATGAATCTATTTTACTCATTGTACTATACTTTATCCACGCGTTCTCTTATAAATATAATGTTCATCTATAACTTGTGCATGCATGTATATATTATGAGTACATCATCCACACCTTCGTGACATCACAAAAACATGGATAAAATCCGGTTGATGCCTTCGCAGATTGAAAATGGCTTCGCGACGTTTGGTTTGGGGGCTTCACGGATCGAAAATGGGGACACCGTGGTTCGGTAGATGCCTTCACGGATAGGAAATGGGGGTACAGCGGTTTGGTTGATGCCTTCGCAAATTGGAAATGGGGCCACGGAGGTTCGGGCGAGAGGTTCGCATGTTCAAAATGGCTTCGCGGAGGTTTCGGCGGAGGCTTCGCGGGGGCACGACAGAGCCGCAGGATCGGCCGTGGAAGCCGCCGCGCCACAAAGGCCTCTTGAAAGTTTTCCTACTTTTGTCCCCGTCGATCAGCACAATAGCCCCCACTTATCGAAACAAATGAGGGGAGCCTATACGGTTGCCAATCGACCTTTTTCTTTTTTGAAGGATGCACATTCAAACAATCTGCGCAAAATACAAAGTGGTGGTAAACGGAACGATTAGAAACAAGCTGTGGAGCGTGCTTATCGTCTCCATCCTCTGCACGTTGTGGTGTGCTCCACAGCTGCAGGCGAGTAAGAAAACATTCACCGTGGTGATCGACGCTGGACATGGCGGACGCGATCCCGGCGCCAGGGGGCGCAAAACAAACGAGAAGAACATCAATTTGGCTATCGCTAAAAGGCTGGGCGAGATGATCGCCGATGGGCACAAGGATGTCAAGGTGATCTACACGCGGACAGGCGACAAGTTTGTGGGCTTGGAGACGCGTGCCAACATAGCCAACCACAACAACGCCAACCTCTTTATTTCCATCCATACCAATTCGCTGAAGCACGGCAGTTCTGTCCGGGGCACGGAAACGTACACCCTGGGACTGGCGCAAACGAAGGAGAATCTGGACGTGGCAATGCTGGAAAATTCCGCCATCCTACTGGAGGACAATTACAAGAAGCGCTACGAAAACTTCAACCCCAATTCCTCAGAGTCGTACATCATGTTCGACCTGATTCAGAATAAAAACATGGCGCAAAGCATTGCGCTGGCCACTGAAATCCAGCGTGGATTCGAGCAAGCGGGGCGGAAAAATCGCGGTGTGCGGCAGGCCGGATTCTTGGTACTGAAGGCGACCAGCATGCCCAGTGTGCTCGTTGAGGTGGGCTACATCTCGAACCCTGACGAGGAGAGTTACATGGCCTCCGACAAGGGGCGCACAGAGTTGGCGCGGGCCATTTATAACGCGTTCGGGCGCTACAAACGCGACTATGAACGCAAGCAGGGCCAGGGCGTAAGCCGTAAAGAGGCTCCGGAAAAGAAGAAAGAGGAGCCGAAAAGCTCGCCCGCAAGTCGTAGCTCATCGTCATCGCGGTCGAGTGTGTCGGTGCAGTTTGATGGCCCGGCACGTAGCGTGGTGGGCGAGAGCCGCCATTCGTCAACAAGCAGCAGCGGGGTCGTTTACAAGGTGCAGATCTTGACTTCTGACAAACCACTACCGGACAATGCCCGAGCCTTCAAGGGCCGTCGCACGAGCTATTACCGCGAGGGAGGCAAGTATAAATACACGTGTGGCGAGACGACGGAGTTCAAAGACATACAGCGGCTCCATCGGGAACTCCAGAAGGATTTCCCCAACGCTTTCATTATCCGCATGAAGGACGGGAAGCGGCTGAAATAACCGGAGAGAGACAGATCTATAACAGAAATATGAAGATGAAGTTTTCCAAAGAGGTGACGATCGGCCTTGTGACGATCATCAGCCTGACATTGCTTTACTTGGGTGTCAATTACCTGAAGGGGATCAACCTGTTCCGCCCCGTCAACCGCTATTTCGTGGCCTGCACGAACGTGAAGGACGTGACGATTTCCAGCCCTGTCTACGTCGAGGGCTTCAAGGTGGGACTGGTGAGAAACATCTTTTACGACTATTCGACAACGAACCGGATACTCGTTGAGATCAACCTCGAAAAGAGTATGCGCATCAATCGGGGCAGCTACGTATCGCTGGAAAAGACCCTTCTCAGCGGTGCTGAACTGCATATCCAACTCAATAAATATGTGGACGAATACCTGCAATCAGGCGACACCATCGAGGGTCGCCAGCCGGAGAGTCTGATGTCGACCGTGCAGGACCAAATGCTGCCGCAGGTGATGGCGCTCTTACCCAAGCTGGATTCAATCCTGGCCGGACTGCAAGTGCTGGTCAACCATCCTGCGCTGACACAGTCGCTGGAGAACATTGAGCGAACGACGGCTGGGCTGGAGCAATCGTCTCGACAGCTGAACCGACTATTGCAAAGAGATGTGCCGGCCATTGCGGGCAACCTCAACACAGCCTCAGCTAACTTCTCAGCCCTGAGTGGCGATCTGCGCACGCTGGATCTGAACGGCACCGTGCAGTCGCTCAATCAGACCATCGGCAACCTGAATCAGACGACGGCTAAGCTGAACGCGAAAGACAATTCGATGGGGCTGCTGCTCAACGACACGTCACTCTATCAGAACCTCAATCAGACCGTCGGGAGCGCCAACAATCTGCTGATCGACTTTAAGCAGAACCCGAAACGCTACGTGCGCTTCTCACTCTTCTGACCTCCGCGACTCGTCCCCCGCATACCAAACAGAAATCCCCCCTTCCACCATCGGCAGAAGGGGGGATTTCTCTATTTAACGGAGAGAGCGGTTTATCGCTCTACGTTCAGTGCGAGCTCTATCTTGGTCGACTTCTCCACCACATTAGCCAGCCCAGCCTGTAGACCTTTCAATACTTGGGGAGGCATGCCGCCAGCCATCGAGAAGAGAGCGGGGAGGTAGTTGCGCATAGCCTTGATCGTCTCGGTGTCGAGATAGAAACGGGCGCTATTGCCACTGATCGCGTAGCGTACAGGGACGCCGTCCTTCAGCGCAGCCTTGATCTGCGTCAACGTCTGAGCATCGACGTTCTTCAACTCAGAAAAAGTCTTGTCGGTGAAGTAGAGCTTCAGGCGACCGTTACCTTCGTCCTTGTAGGTGGCATAGCCCTCAGAGACGGATGTGGTCTTCTTCGCCGCGTCCGTATAGACGGTGGTTTTCACCTTACCATCGGACGTCAAAGTCACGCCTTGCAGAGCATTGCCAATTAAGTTGCTGAGCATCGGTGTGAGGTAGCCAGAGAGCATACTAGCGGGAAATTTCCGCCCCATCATCTCCAGCGTAAGGTCGCTCGGTGCTTCCCATACGACCTCTGTATGGCCCTTCTCCTTCAGCTTCCATGTGCCAGCTAACTCGCTCGTTTTCGGGTCATCATTCTTGCTGCAACTGCCCAGGAGCAACCCCATGCAGAGGATCAGTGCTCCGTAGATCAAATTCTTTCTCATCATTTCTTTCTTTTCTATTTATGATTAATTAAGTCGGGGCAAAGTTATTACATTTGCCTCCCGAAAAATTATTGCACCATGAAACAGTATGATTTCAATGAATTTATCGAGAGAACAAACACTGATTCTATTAAGTATGACGCACTGACGGAGAACTTCGGGCGAGACGGTCTAATGCCACTTTGGGTGGCTGACATGGACTTCCGAACGCCGGACTTCATCCTCGATGCGCTGCGCCGACGCTGCGAGCACCCTGTGTTCGGGTATACGTTTCCGTCGTCGGCGTACTACGACGCCATCATTCGCTGGGTGCACGACCTGCATGGGTGGGACATCCGCCGCGAATGGATCTCTTACATTCCGGGTATCGTCAAGGGCTTTGCCTTTGTGATCGATCACTTCACAAAGCTCGGTGACCGCATCATCATTCAGCCGCCCGTCTATCATCCCTTCCGCCTTGTGCCCGAGGGCATGCAGCGCGAGGTAATCATCAACCCGCTGCGGCTGGTTGACGGTGTGTATGAGATGGATTTTGAGCAATTGGAGTCCATCATCGACGATCGTTGCAAGCTGCTCATCCTCTCCAATCCGCACAACCCCGCGGGCATCGTGTGGTCTAAGGAGACGCTGCAGCGACTGGCATCCATCTGCGTGCGCCACAATCTGATGGTCGTCTCGGACGAGATCCACGCCGAAATGGCCTTCCCGGGCTTCCGCCATTACCCCTTCCCGACCGTATCGGACGAGGCGGCGGCGTGCAGCATTCTCTTCACGGCCCCGAGCAAAACGTTCAACATTGCCGGCATCGTCTCCTCGTACGCCATCGTACCGAACGACCGCCTGCGGCAGGCTTTCTATTCGTTCCTCGAAGCGGGCGAGTTCAACCATGGGACAATCTTCGCTTATGAGGCTACCAAGGCAGCCTACACCCCGGATGGCGCCGAATGGCGACGACAAATGCTGGCCTACGTGTGGGAGAACGTGGCGTTTGTTGAAGCCTACCTCCGGGAGCGATTGCCCAAGGTGAAGGTTTATCGACCGCAAGCGTCGTTCCTCGTCTGGCTCGACTGTCGTGGGCTGGGACTGTCGCACGACGAACTGATCCAGCTCTTTGTCGACCGTGCACGACTGGCACTCAATGATGGCGCCATGTTTGGCCATGAGGGTACGGGCTTCATGCGACTCAACGTCGGGTGTCCGCGTGCCACACTTCAGACGGCCCTCGACCGATTGACCGAGGCGGTAAACGGGAAGTAGTCCCGTGCTCCGACCATCTTTAGCGTGTGTCCCACGATCCGTGGGGCACACGCTTTTTTATTCCCTTGGTTGAAAGAGGAGAGCCCTGTTCAGGCTGAACTACGGGCAAAATGTTCGCTGAAATACTTTTGCGGCATGGAAAAACGAGAATTAACCCTCTTGGGTAAGAAGACGGACTACCGTCAAGATTATGCGCCCGAGGTGCTGGAGGCCTTCACCAACCGCCACCCGGAGCGTGATTACCGCGTGCACTTCGACTGCCCCGAGTTCACCAGCCTCTGCCCCATCACGGGCCAGCCAGATTTCGCCACGATCACGATCGACTACATCCCGGACGTGAAGATGGTCGAGAGTAAAAGCCTCAAGCTCTACCTCTTCAGCTTCCGCACGCACGGAGCCTTTCACGAGGATTGTGTGAACCTGATCATGAAGGATCTGATCCGGCTCATGGATCCGAAGTACATCGAAGTGCGGGGAATCTTTACGCCGCGTGGAGGCATCAGCATCCACCCACTCTGCACCTACGGCCGACCTGGCACACGGTACGAGGCACTGGCCGAGCGGCGGCTGTTCGACAGCGGGCCACTATAGTGAGCTAAAGACGAAAAGTCCTGCCGACGGGAGTGTTGAGGTGTATCGCAATATACCCCCACCCCACGTCCGGCAGGACTTCTTTCCTTCTTAGTTACCCGGAGGGGAGCTCAGCTCAGGTAGTCCGGTTCCCTCTCGCCCACCAAAGTGCGGAGCGTCTGCTTGACGATGCGCCACTGGGTGAAGAGATCATGCTCGGGCACATGGTCGAAATCGTGCATCGGGCTCTTGCAGAAGAACGAGAGCCATGTCTGAATCCCACTCATGCCTGCCCTTGCGGCCAGATCGCTGAAGAGCACAAGATCGAGGGCTATGGGCGCAGCCAGGATGGAGTCGCGGCAGAGGAAATTTACCTTGATCTCCATCGGATAGCCCATCCAACCGAAGAGGTCGATGTTGTCCCATGCCTCCTTATTGTCCTTGCGGGGCGGATAGTAGTTGATGCGCACCTTGTGATAGATGTCCTTATAAAGATCGGGCTGCTCATCGGCGTCAAGGATACTTTCGATGACGGAGAGCTTGCTCACTTCCTTCGTTTTGAAGTTGTCCGGATCGTCCAGCACCTCACCATCGCGGTTGCCGAGGATGTTGGTGGAGAACCACCCGCTGACGCCCAGCAGGCGCGTCTTAAACATCGGCGCCAAGACGGTCTTCATCAGCGTCTGCCCGCTCTTGAAGTCCTTACCGGCGATGGGCACGTGTTTCTGCGCGGCCAACTCCCACATGGCGGGAATGTCGATGCATAGATTTGGCGCGCCCATGATGAAGGGCACGCCCTCGGACAGGGCGGCGTAGGCGTAGCACATACTGGGCGAGATCACCTCCGTATTGTTCGCATCGATGGCACGGTCGAGCGACTCGAGCGAGCGATGCTCGTCGGTCATGGGCAGGAAGATCTCCGTGCTGGCGGCCCAGAGGACGACTGCGCGACTGCATTTGTTGTCCGCCATGAAACGGCGGATGTCACCACGCAGGTGTTCAATCATCTCCCGACGCGTAGCACCTTGCAGCGTGTGTGTGCCATGCAGCCGCTTGGCCCAACGCGGGTCAAAGGCAGCGGCCATCGGTCGGATGGCGGCCAGCTCGTCGGCCACGCCCTTCAGATCCTTCTCGCTCAGCACCTCGGCGCATCGTGCGGCTTCGAGGGCGTTATCAGGGAAGATGTCCCACCCGCCAAAGACGAGGCTGTCCAGTCCTGCTATGGGGATCATCTCTTTGATCAGTTGCTCACGACCATCCTGCCTGCGCATACGGCCCATTTGCGTCACTGATCCAATCGGCTTAGCCAGCCCACGTCGGGCGGCCATCACACCGGCAATCATCGTGGTGGATACGGCTCCGCCCACGCCCGCTATCAGGACGGCTAAGCGTCCATCGGCAGCTTTCAATTCCTGTATCATTCTATCTATCGTGTGTTTACCTCTAATGAGTAACCTCTATAAAAGACAAAACCGGGATGAAGGCTCCCGGTTTCATTCTGCGTTAGTTCTTCTTCTGCAATAAATCCCTGATCTCCGTCAGCAGTTGCACATCAGCAGGTGGTGCCTCGGGCGCTGCGGGAGCTTCCTCCTTCTTCTTGTTGAACTTGTTGACGGCCTTGATCAGCATGAAAATAGCGAAGGCGATGATCAAGAAGTCGAAGATGACTTGGATGAAGTTGCCGTAACGCAACGCGACCTCCGGTGTGACTACGTTCTCACCGTCCATCACGGCCTGTTTGAAGACAACCTTCAGGTCGGAGAAGTTCACACCTCCCATCAGCACACCGATAGGCGGCATAAGTATGTCCTCCACAAACGAAGATACGATCTTCCCGAAGGCTCCACCGATCACGATACCCACGGCCATGTCGAGCACGTTGCCGCGCATGGCAAATTCCTTGAACTCTTTTATCAATCCCATATAACGATGTATAGTTTATTTGGTTCTCAACGCATTGGGACGGTCTGAAGGGGCCGTCTCAAATTGTTGGCGCAAAGATAGAGCGTTTTTGCGCGGTGCAAAAGCAGCGTTCATGGTGCAGATTCCGTCCGCCGCGGCGCTGTGGAAATCACACCGCGGGGGCCTGTTGCGCGACCGATCCACGTTCCAACTTCATACGGAGTCGGTAAAAATGTGAATCCGCCACGGCCGCCACCCCCTTTTTCTACTTTTGCCGCACGAAAAAAATACCCCTGTCATGCTGAATAAGAGTTTAGTTTCCATCGATCAATGTACGAAGGCAGACATTCTGCGCATCATCGGCAATGCCGCCCGGTTTGAAGCACGTCCGAACCGCGACCTCCTGCGTGGGCGCGTCGTTGCCACACTTTTCTTCGAGCCTTCCACCCGCACGCGGCTCAGCTTTGAGACGTCGGTCAATAGGCTCGGCGGACGCGTCATTGGCTTCCAAGACGCATCGACCACCAGCTCCACCAAGGGCGAGACGCTCAAAGACACCATCCTCATGGTCAGTAACTACGCGGACGTCATCATCATGCGCCACTATTTAGAGGGGGCCGTGCGCTACGCCTCGGAGGTGACGGATGTGCCCCTAATCAACGCTGGCGACGGTGCCAACCAACACCCCTCGCAGACGCTGCTCGATCTCTACTCGATCCAGAAAACGCAAGGGAGGTTGGACAACCTGACCGTGACGATGGTGGGCGACCTGAAGTATGGTCGCACGGTCCACTCGCTGATCGTCGGCCTGTCGCACTTCCACCCCACGTTCCACTTCGTTGCGCCCCGCGAGCTCTCTATGCCGGAGGAGCAGAAGCAGTTTTGTCGGGCGCACAACATTGCGTTTCACGAGCACACCGTGTTCTCGGAGGAGATCATCAACCAGACCGATATACTCTATATGACCCGTGTGCAACGGGAGCGCTTCACGGATCCTATGGAATATGAGCGTGTAAAAAATGTCTACATCCTGCATCGGCGCATGCTTGACGGATCGCGGGAGAACCTACGCGTGCTACACCCGCTGCCCCGCGTGAACGAGATCTCGTACGACGTGGACGACAGTCCCAAGGCCTACTACATTCAGCAGGCCCGCAACGGACTCTTCACCCGCGAAGCGATCATCTGCGACGTGCTCGGCATCGAAGTAGACGACTAACCCACCCCACCGCGCTTATACATCTATAATATACATACGACCCATGTCTGAACAGAAGAAAAGAACCGAACTGCAAGTGGCCGCGATCGAGAACGGATCGGTACTCGACCATATTCCATCCGAGCACCTTTTCAAGGTGGCGCAACTGTTAGGTCTTGAACATATGGACCATCGCATCACGATCGGGAATAATCTAAAGAGCTCCAAGATGGGGCATAAGGGCGTGATCAAGATCGCAGATAAATTTTTTGAGGAGGATGAGATCAACCGCATCGCCGTAGTGGCGCCCAATGTGGTGCTGAACACCATCCGCGACTATGAAGTGGTGGAAAAACGTCGCGTGGAGCTGCCCGACGAGCTGACGGACATTATTCGTTGCAACAACCCGAAGTGCATCACGAACAATGAACCGATGAAGTCGCGCTTCTACGTCACGGACAAGGAGCGCGGCACGGTGCAGTGTCGTTACTGCGAGCATAAGATTCATCGCGACGAGATCGTACTGAAGTAGCGGCTCGATGAACGGCGGACGAGGCGCACGACGGACCTTGCGGACCATCGGCACGCTGCTCTGGGCCATGCTCTGCATGACTGGGGCGCGGGCCCAGACGACGGAGGTCGGTAGCGACCGCCTACGCCTGGGCGTGAAGGTCGGCGTCTGCGCCTTGCAACCGGATCTGACGGCCATCCATACGGGCGGCGCAGGGACAACCGTAAGCGACGTGGCGGTACACTCCGGTGTGGGATACACGGCGGAGGTGTCGCTGCGCATCGGCATACGGCGCGTCTTCCTGCAGCCTGCCGTGGGGTGGAGCCGGTCGGAGAGCCGCATCGGGTTCAACCTGCTCTCCGCCTCCCCGGGCGCCGTGCCGGTGGCCTATTTCCCGCAGTCGATGACGCTACGCGAGCTTCGTCTGGAGGCCCCCATTGTTATCGGTTGCCACTTGGTGCAGCAGTCGCCCTTCCAACTCAGCCTCATGGGTGGGGTAAAAATGAAGTACAATTATCGGGTACGCCTCACGCCTGACACCCCTGAGACCTCTTTTGACTTCCGCGGTGATGATTCGCCGCGCCATTGGTCGATCTGCGCCGCGCTGGAGGTGCGCATCGACCGCCTCACCTTCGATGTCGGCTATGAATACGGCATGAATAGCCTGCACGCCGACTTAGGCGCTTACACCTACGGCGCCTCCACCTTGCCCCCTGCACCCATGCGCATCAGTCGACGCACCAATGGACTCAGTATGTCCGTGGGGGTGATGTTCTGAAACTAAACACAACTGACGACTTACGAATAACGACTGACAGCCATCACTATGAATGAAAATGACCTCTTTTTTTCCCGCACCGAGCTGCTTATCGGTCGGGAGGCCATGCTGCGGATGGAGTGTGCGCGCGTGATTCTGTTCGGCGTGGGCGGCGTGGGCAGCTGGTGTGCCGAGGGCTTGGTGCGCTCGGGTGTCCGCCGGCTGACGTTAGTGGACTCTGACCGTGTAAGCCCAACCAATATTAACCGCCAGCTGCCAGCCACGCGGCAGACGGTGGGGCGCGTGAAGGTGGACGTCCTCAAGGAGCGCCTCGCTGAGATCAACCCCGAGGCCGCGATCGACGCCATCGCAGGTGTGTACAATGCCGACACCGCGGCGTCGTTTGGTCTGGAGGAATACGATTACATCATCGACGCCATCGATAGCCTCCAGGAAAAAGTGCACCTCATCCGCACGGCTACACGCCTGCCGCAGGCCACTTTCTTCTCCAGTATGGGCGCTGCGCTCAAGGCCGATCCGCAGCGAATCCGCGTGGCCAAATTCCGCCGCGTGGCGGGCTGCCCATTAGCGGCTGCGCTGCGCCGTCGGCTGAAACAGGGCGAACCACCAGCGCGCGACTTCCTCTGCGTCTACAGCGACGAAGTGCTCGAAAATCAGGGCGCACCGTCCGCCTCGCTCGACAGCACCAACCCGGCACCGGTCTCTACTTGGGACGCCCGAAAAGCGCGTATCAACGGCACGTTGGCGCACATCACGGCCATCTTCGGCTTCACACTCTCCGGACTTGTTATACAAGACATCATACACAAAACCTCTGACTCACATGTGGGATAAACTCTATTACGGCAATTCGCTCCGAGATTGGGGCATATCGCTGCTGATCATCGTCGGCGCACTGGTTATCAATAAACTGATTTCGATCATCAACCGACGCGTTGTGCGCCGCATTGCGGAACGTAACCGCACGCGCATTGACGATCTGCTCTCCGATGCACTCGAACCGCCCATCCTGCTCGGCGTGATGCTGTTCGCTGTATGGATCTCGCTGGGGAGGCTGGATCTGGGCGTGAAGTTTCATCACTTTTTGCGCAACGCATACGAGGTGCTCGTCACGCTCAACGTCACGTGGCTCTTCGCGCGCGTCATCGCCCGCCTGATCGAATCCTTGCTTACATCGCGCGACGGGTCGGCCACCACGAGACTGAACATCAATACGCATCTCATCCCGCTGATTAAGCGCGGCGTGCTGATTATCGTGTGGGCCATCGGTATCGTTATGGCCCTGCACAATATAGGCGTGACCGTCACCACACTGATGGGTACGCTCGGCATTGGCGGTATGGCCTTCGCCTTAGCGTCGCAAGACACGATCAAAAACATTTTTGGTGGTGTCACCATCTTCACGGATCAAACGTTTCAAATTGGTGACATCATCCGCATTGGCGACACGGAGGGGACGGTAGTAGACGTGGGTCTTCGCAGCACGCGCCTTCGCACATACGACGGCCAGTTGGTGATCTTGCCTAACTCGCAACTGATCGACGCGGTAGTGACGAACATCTCCTCCGAGCCCGGACGACGCATAGTGATTGATCTGGGGCTTACTTATGACACCTCGCCAGAAAAAATGCGTCAGGCGATGGCGATCCTCAGCAGCATGGACGACCGTGTACGTGGCGTGGAGCCGGGCAGCATCATAGCGGCCTTTGTCGCCTTTGCTGATTCGTCGCTCACCATCCGGCTCATTTACTTCATCCGCAAATCGGCTGACATCTTAGGCACCCAAACGGAGGTCAACTTCGATATACTTTCGCAGTTCAATGCAGCCGGGCTTAACTTCGCCTTCCCCTCACGTACGGTGTACATCGATAAGGGAAGCGATCCGTCGTAACGATTTACCCTATCCCGTCTATACGTTGAAACAAAAAGAGAGGGAAGGCCACATTCCACGTGAATACGGTCTTCCCTCTCCACTTTATTGACGGCATAAAAATAGATCGAACGAAATAGCAATATGTAAGTAAGATGCACCGATGATTACAATCAAAAGTGCAAACAGGTAACTGCATACAGCTATCGAATAAAATCAAGATGTATATCATGCTACACTTTTCCGCTTTTGAATATGATCAAAACCATAATCATGTAACATGATTATATATCGCGCAATGATCGATAGAGTAAAATTGCAACAGGTTTATACTTTCGATCTATATCCATGGGGCGGTCTATGTAGTGAGTAATACGCGCGCAACGATCAATGATGCGGGTGCGCTACATAATTATTTATCGCGCAGTGATCAATAATGGAATTATGCGACAATGTGCGATATATGCAGATGGTCAGAGGCAGCGTCTATCTACTTGCTAACTCAAAAACAAGGAAGAAATGGGCTAAAATCCGCGATTCGGGCCATGTATTTCACCGGAAATGGCTCCCGAAGACGGTTTTTGGGCGTAAACCCAAGTAGAAACGGGCCTGAAACAGGGCTTGGGGGAGTGTCCGAGGAGCAAAACGGGGCCGTGAGGCGGGCTGTAGGTGCAAAACGAGGAGGCGATGCGCCCCGGGGCAATCGGTGGGAATACCTACTTTTGCGGCCTCATCAATAATAGATTAAGCTAACAATGAAGTACAACACTGCCGAGAAACATTTGGCACAGCCTGAGTATGGGCGCAACGTTCAAAACCTGGTCGACTACTGCGTGACGATCGAAGACCGAGAGGAGCGCAACCGCTGTGCAAACGCGATTATCTCGATCATGGGCAACCTGTATCCCCAACAGCGCGACACGAACGACTTCAAGCATATTCTCTGGGATCATCTGGCCATTATGTCAGGCTTCAAGTTGGATGTGGACTACCCTTACGAGGTGGTTAAGGAGGCGGATTTGGAGACGCGGCCGCCGCGCATTCCGTACGTCAGCACCCGCATCCGGTCGCGCCAATATGGCAAGATCATGGAGCAGATGGTGGGCAAGGCGACGGAGATGGAGAACAGCGAGGCGAAGGACTACCTGGTGCGGTCGCTGGCGAACCAAATGAAGCGCTCCTACGTGACGTGGAATAACAAAGACACGGTGAGCGACGCGAAGATCTTTAAGGACTTGGCGCAGCTGTCCGACGGGCTGATCGACCTTAAGGAGGGCGACCTGAAGCTGATCGATGGACGCGAGCTGCAACAGGTGGCCGCAGCGGCGCAACACCAGAACAAGAGCAAGAAATTCCGCAAGAAGAAATGAGCTCGTTCGTGATTGAGGGGGGGCACCGGATGCGGGGTGAGATCACGCCGCAGGGGGCCAAGAATGAGGCGCTGGAAGTGATCTGCGCCACGCTGCTGACGAGCGAGAAAGTGGAGATCCGGAACGTGCCCGACATTCTGGACGTGGCCAACCTGATCCGCCTGCTGGCCGACATGGGCGTGAAGGTGGAGCATGTGGCGAAGGGTACGTACACGTTTCAGGCGGACGCGGTGGACCTGAACTATCTGGAGACGGACGACTTCCTGCGTCGGGCAGGGTCGCTGCGCGGGTCGGTGATGATGACCGGGCCGCTGTTGGCACGCTTCGGTCGGGCTGTGCTGCCCAACGTGGGCGGTGACAAGATCGGGCGACGGCGCCTCGACACGCACATCTTGGGCTTCCGCAAGCTCGGCGCAGAGATGATCTATCACACGGCACGTCGCACGGGAGAGCTGCGGGCCGAAAAGCTCCGTGGCACCTATATGCTGCTCGACGAAGCCTCGCTGACGGGAACGGCCAACATCCTCATGGCGGCCGTCATGGCCGAGGGCGTGACGACGATCTACAATGCGGCGTGCGAACCCTACATCCAGCAACTCTCCGCGATGCTGATTCGCATGGGGGCGAAGATCTCGGGGGTGGGTTCGAACCTGCTGACCGTGGAGGGCGTGCGCTCGCTGCGGGGAACGACGCACACGGTGCTTCCGGACATGATCGAGGTGGGCAGTTTTATCGGTATGGCCGCCATGACAGGCTCCGACCTGCGCATCAAGAACGTGAACTACAACCAGCTGGGGATCATCCCCGACGCCTTCCGTCGGTTGGGAATACAGATGACGCAGGAGGGCGACGACATCCACATCCCTACGCATGAGACGTACGAGATCGAGACCTTCATGGACGGCTCGATCATGACGATCGCCGATGCGCCGTGGCCGGGATTGACGCCGGACTTGCTGAGCGTGATCCTCGTCGTGGCGACGCAGGCACGGGGCAGCGTGTTGATCCACCAAAAGATGTTTGAGAGCCGGCTCTTCTTCGTCGACAAGCTGATCGACATGGGCGCGCAGATCATTCTCTGCGACCCCCATCGGGCGACGGTCATCGGGCTGGGGCACCGCTTCCGGTTGCGCGGAGGAAAGATGACGTCGCCAGACATTCGCGCAGGTATCGCCCTGCTGATCGCCGCCATGAGCGCCGACGGGACGAGTCGGATGGACAACATCGAGCAGATCGACCGCGGCTACCAACACATCGACCAACGACTGAACGCCCTGGGGGCCTGCATCACGCGGGTGGATTGACGAACGCGGGAAGAGCTACAAGAGAACGCATGATTCGGAAAGAGGAAGTCACGGCCGTCGGGGAGCTTGTCAAGCCGCACGGCATCGCCGGAGAGATGGTGATGACGACGATGTACGATGGGCTGTTTGACGACATGGAGGATCCCTACCTCATCTGCGACATGGACGGCATCCTCGTGCCATTTTATATCGAGAGTTATCGCCCGCGGGGCGGCAGCTCGCTGCTGGTGAAGTTGGACGATGTGGACGACGATCGGGCAGCGCGGCGATTAGCCCATCACACGGTGTATTACCCCATCGACCGCCTGCCAGAGGATGATCCCGAAGGAGACGAACCGACGTGGGAGCGCTTCGTTGGCTATCAGCTGACGGACGCTGCGGGACACGCGGTGGGTACGGTGGACGGCGTGGATACATCGACGGCCAATGTGCTGTTTAGCGTCGATCGCGAGGGACAAGAGTTACTGATCCCGGTGGCGTCAGAGGTGGTGCGCACGGTGGATCATGCCGCGCGACGCATTGCAGTGGATATACCCGAGGGACTGTTGGATTTGAACTAACCTGTTATGAAGAAGAGAGAGAAAAAGGCGGCGAGCCATAACGCGAAAAAGAAATCGTTTTGGAAGCGCATCCGCTTCAAGTATAAGCTGTCGTTCATCAACGAATCGACGCTGGACGAGGTGTTCAGCTTCCGTGTCTCGCAGCTGTGGTTCTTCTCCGCCGTCTGCCTGTTTGCGCTCAGCCTGATCATTATCACCTCGCTCATCATCATCACCACACCGATCCGCAACTATCTGCCTGGCTACCTCGACGCCGAGGTGCGTCGTGAGATCGTGCAAAGCGCCGTCAAGGCAGACTCGCTCGACGCGGCGCTGAAGCTGCAACAGCGCTACTTGAGCAACGTCACGGCCATCATCACCGGAAAGATGAAGCCCGACTCTATTCACGCCGTCGACTCGTCATCCTACATCAACGCCGACTACAACATTCCCCGCTCGAAGGACGAAGCGGCCTTCGTCAAGAAGTATGAAGAAGAGGAGAAGTACAACCTCAGCTCATCCGGCGCCCCCCGACTGACAGAAAACGCCTTCTTCTACAAGCCCGTCAATGGGGTCATCTCGTCGCGCTACAACATCGAGAAGCGTCACTACGGCGTCGACCTCGTGGCCGGGATCAAGGAGAGCGTCGTGTCCACGCTGGAGGGCACCGTCATCTACACCGGCAACGATCCGGCCTTCGGCAACGTGATCGCCGTGCAGCACAAGAACGGCTTCACGTCCGTCTACAAACACAACGACATGCTACTGAAGGATGTCGGCGATCATGTAGTGGCCGGCGAGGCCATCGCACTGGTCGGTAACACGGGCAGACTCTCCACAGGGCCGCACCTGCACTTCGAGCTGTGGTATCGCGGCACGTCAGTCAACCCCGAAGAATACATTGCGTTCTGACAAACATGCATAAGAGACAAATTGCCCTGCTGGGCTCCACCGGATCGATCGGCACACAGGCGCTCGATGTCGTCCGGGACAATGCGGATCGCTTCGAAGTCTACGCCCTCGTGGCACGACAGAACGTCGACTTGCTCGCCCAACAGGCGCGCGAGTTCCGGCCTGAGGTGGTCGTGATCGCCGACGAACAGTATTACGCGCCGCTCAAGGAAGCGCTCGCCGACCTGCCGATGAAAGTGTGGGCCGGCGCGGATGCCATCGCCGATGTGGTGCAGATGGCGCCGGTCGACGTGGTACTCACGGCGATGGTCGGCTATGCCGGGCTCCGTCCGACGCTCGCTGCATTGGAGGCGGGCAAGGCCGTGGCGCTGGCCAACAAGGAGACGCTGGTCGTGGCCGGCGAACTCGTCACGGCCACGGCTCGACGTACGGGCGCGCCGATCCTGCCTGTCGACTCGGAGCATTCGGCCATCTTCCAATGCCTCGTCGGACAAGACGCGAGCGCGGTGGAGAAGGTGATCCTCACGGCTTCCGGCGGACCATTCCGCACGACGACGCGCGAGGCGTTGGCCGACGTCACTCCGGCTGAGGCGCTGCGTCACCCCAACTGGTCGATGGGTGCCAAGGTGACGATCGACTCGGCGTCGATGATGAACAAAGGCTTCGAGATGATTGAGGCGCGGTGGCTGTTCGGCCTGCCGCCCGAGCAGATCGAGGTCGTGGTGCACCCGCAGTCGATCGTCCACTCGATGGTGCAGTTTGCCGACGGCGCCGTGTTGGCTCAGCTGGGGACACCCGACATGCACCTCCCCATCGCCTACGCCTTGGCCTACCCGCACCGACTGCGAAGCGCCGCGCCACGGCTCGACTTCGCCCAACTCTCGACACTCACCTTCGAGGCGCCCGACAGGGAGCGCTTCCGCAACTTGGACTACGCCTACGAGGCGGCTCGTCGCGGTGGCAACATGCCCTGCATCCTCAACGCCGCCGACGAGGTGGCCGTCGCGGCCTTCCTCAGCGGAAAGATCGGCTTCTTGGCCATGAGCGACCTCATCGCCGAAACGATGGCCCGCACGACCTTCATCGCCACACCGACCTACGACGATTACGTGCAGACCGACGCCGAAGCTCGACGCATTGCAACAGAAATAACAGGTAGTCAGAAGTAGAATGGCTTCAAACTACTCCCCCTAACCACCCTTTGACTACCCGGGGCGAAAGCCCCGTAACTACCGCGGCCGCAGGCCGCATAACTACCCCTAACTACTCAGAGATAAATGGAAACCTTTTTGATTAAAGCCCTACAGCTCATCCTCAGCCTGTCGATTCTTGTGCTGGTACATGAGTTCGGGCATTTCCTCTTCGCCCGCCTCTTCAAGGTGCGCGTTGAGAAGTTCTACCTCTTCTTCGACCCCTGGTTCGCCCTGTTCCGGTTCAAACCCAAAAACAGCGACACGGAATACGGCGTCGGCTGGCTGCCCCTCGGCGGGTACTGTAAGATCTCCGGCATGATCGACGAATCGATGGACAAGGAGCAGATGGCGCAGCCCCCGCAGCCGTGGGAGTTCCGCTCCAAACCGGCCGGGCAACGGCTGCTGATCATGGTCGGCGGTGTGCTCTTCAACTTCCTCCTGGCCATCTTCATCTACTCGATGGTGCTCTTCACGTGGGGCGATACGTACCTGCCGCTCCGGAACGTCACGGCCGGCATGGAGTTCAGCCAGACGTTTCGCGAGATCGGATTCCGCAACGGCGACATCCTGCTCCGTGCCGACGATGAACCTCTGGAGCGCTTGGACGAACACTGCCTGCGTGAGGTGGTCGGTGCGCGCACCGTCACCGTGCTGCGCGACGGACAGGAGACGGCCATCGCCATCCCCGCCGACGCCATGCAGCGCCTGCTCCGCAACAAGGACGGCTTCGCCAACTATCGCTATCCGGCGGTCATTGACAAGGTCGTTGCCGAGACGGCTCAGCAGGCCGGGCTGCGCGAGGGCGACCGCATAACGGCCGTCGACACCGTCGCCAGCGTGGCCTTCTCCGACCTCCGCGAGCAGCTCTACGCCGACCGCGGACGCGAGGCCACGCTGCGCATTGTGCGTACGGACGGCTCCACGGCGCAGATCATGGTGCCCATCGACTCGGCCGGCCATATCGGCGTGCAGATGCGTTCGCCGATGGCTCTCTACGAGACCACGACGCGCACCTACAACCTCTTCACGGCCTTCCCCGCCGGCGTCGCCCTGGGTTGGAACACGCTCACGGGCTACGTGGGCGATATGAAGTATGTCTTCACCCGCGAGGGCGCCTCCTCGATCGGCGGCTTCGGCACGATCGGCAACATCTTCCCCGCGGCCTGGGACGCGCGCACGTTCTGGATGCTGACGGCCTTCCTGAGCGTCATCCTGGCCTTCATGAACATCCTGCCCATCCCGGCGCTCGACGGCGGGCACATCATGTTCTTGCTCTACGAGGTGGTGACGCGTCGCAAGCCGTCGGATAAGTTCCTCGAGTACGCCCAGATCGTGGGCATGGTGCTGCTCTTCGGCCTGCTGCTCTACGCCAACGGCAACGACGTGCTGCGCTTCTTCTTCCGAAGCTGACGGCGGCTGCGGCCACGAACGGATAATGCCGGGTACATGATGAGGGAGACACTCCCCACATGTACCCGGCATTGCTTTATCCGCCCCCGGCCTGGCGAGGGCGAATGGATGCACGCTCCCCCCCCAGTCAGTCCTCCGACTGATCGCCGTCAGACTTCGCCGCGCCCCGATTCCGCTGCCCGACCTTCTTGTTGTACGTCGTCTTGTAAGCGGCCGTCACCTTGTTCAAATCCTTGATCAGGGCACCGATCGCGGCGCGGTCTTCCTCATTGGCGGCATGCAAGAAAGCGGCTTCGATGTAGCAGCAAACGACATCGTAAGCCTCGCTCGTCTCGGCGCGTACCACGCGCGAATTGGGCAGATCCTCCCTCGGCGACTCCACCTGCCGCTGGAGGCGAAGCGCGACGAAGGACTCGTTCAGGGCGAAAAGCTCCGTAAAGGAGTCGGTGAGTCCCAGTGTGGCGATGTCGTCCGTCCGTGTGCTCACGTCCTCCTTCAACGCTCGGATATTGGCCGATTCCTCGTCGAGCGAAGCCCGCTGAGTATTTGAGTAAGGCTTCAGCACGCGCGCCAAGCGTGTGGCGGCCTCGGCAGTAGGCTTTTTGGGCGATAGTTTTTGGCCGCGGACGATGGCAAAAATGCTCGTCAGCATCTTGTCTCGCTCTTTGTCGAGATTGCTCAGCTGCGTGACAAAAGCCGATTCTTTCACCGTTTTGTTCACCTTCACTTCCCGGCTCAGCCGCCCGTTCCATATTTCCATCAGGCCAGCGGGAAATTTCAGTTTCGCCTGATCAAAATCCTTGATTCGATTGTATTGCTCATACTGAAACTCTACATGCAGCGCAATGGTAAAGTTCCATCCGCCGCGCTCTTCGATTTTAGCGACCTCTGGCAGGTCATTGCTTGTCGTTGTCATATGTATCTCGTCGTTTTAATGATCCCCAAAGGTCATCTTATTCGTTTGAACTCAAACAGGCGCCTGTTTACCCTTGCGCAGGCCTCTGCCGAGGCCCGGGAAGTCGATCCTGGTACCCAGCAAACTTCGCTGCCCCCGCAGGGGCCCTGTTTACCCTAACACAGATTGCAGGACACCAAACAGGCGCCTGTTTACCCTTACGCAGATTGCAGGACACCAAACAGGCGCCTGTTTACCCTTACGCAGATTGCAGGGCCCCAAACAGGCGCCTGTTTACCCCTACGCAGATTGCAGGGCCCCAAACAGGCGCCTGTTTACCCTTACGCAGGCCTCTGCCGAGGCCGAGGAAGTCTATCCTGGTACCCGCCAAACTTCGCTGCCCCCGCAGGGGCCCTGTTTGGCTTCTTAGTGCATCATTTCTCCGTGTCCTTATACATGGCCTCAATCTCAGCGGCGTAGCGACGGGCGATAGCGCCACGACGGAGCTTGAGGGTGTCAGTCAATTCGCCGTCCTGGATGGTGAAGGGGCGCTGGAGGAGGGTGAAACGCTTGATCTTCTCGAACGAGGCGAAATGCTGCTGCGCCTCCTCGATGAGCGAACGGTAGAAGCGGATGATGTCCTCACGGGCGATGAGGTCGGCACGGTCGGTGAAGGCTATGCCGCGGGCACGGGCATGGGCCTCGAGAGCGTCGAAGGCAGGCACGATGAGGGCGCTGACGAACTTGCGCTCGTCGGCTATGACGGCGCACTGCTCGATGTAGGGGTTGCCGCCGAGGCTCATCTCGATCGCTTGCGGGGCGATGTATTTGCCGTTCGAGGTCTTAAAGAGATCCTTAATGCGCTCTTGGAAGAAGAGCGTGCAGCCGTCCTCCCCGAGCCTACCCGCGTCGCCGGTGCGGAAGTATCCGTCGGGCGTGAAGGCGCGGCGGGTCTCTTCGGGCTTACGGTAATACTCGCGCATGATGGTCTTGCCGCGGACAAGGATCTCGTTGTTCTCCGGATCGATACGGACGTCGATGTCGGGCATGAGGGTGCCAATGGAGCCGAGGGTGTAGCCCACGGTGGGGTAGCAGCAGACGGTGGCGGAGGTTTCTGAGAGGCCGTAGCCGTAGACGATGGGGATGTCGACGGAGAGGAGGAACTCGGCGATCTCGTCCGAGAGGGGCGCGCCGGCCACGGGGAAGATGTTGCCGCGCTCGATGCCGACGGCGCGTTTGAGGGCGCTGTAGACCGTCTTTTGGTAGAAGGCGAACTTGAGGGCCAGCGTGCGGGGAGGCGTCTCGCCCGTGCGGCGATAGTTGAGGACATACTCGCGGCCGGTGCGGAGGGCGTCACGCAGGAGGCGCTGCATAGGCCCGGCGGCGCGGGTGAGGCGTTCGTTGGCGCCGGCGTAGACCTTCTCCCAGAAGCGCGGCACGTTGCACATGAGCGTGGGCCGCACTTCGAGGAGCGTCTGGCGGATCATTTTCGGGTCGCGGTTGATGGCGATGCGTACGCCGCGGCAGAGGCAGAAGTTGGTCCAGCCCTTCTCGAAGATGTGGACGAGTGGTAGGAAGCACATGGAGAGGTCGCGCTCGGTGACCATCGGCAGACGGAGGGTGTGAATGCGCATCATCTCGCGAAAGTTGGCGTGGGTGATGACGACGCCCTTGGGCTCGCCCGTCGTGCCGGAGGTGTAGATGATGAGGGCCACGTCGTCGTCGGTGGCCTCGTTGCGGCGGATGCGCGCGGCGGTTTCGGCGCGGGCGTTGTCGCCGAGGCGGACGAACTCCTCAAAGAAGACGCTCGTCTCGTCGGTGGGATAACGGACGACGCTGCGGTCGAAGATGACGATCTTCTGGAGCGTGTCGCCCATCTCCTGCTGCGCCTTGTAGGCGTTGTTGTACTGCTGTTGTTCGCCGACGAAGAGCAGTCGGATGTTGGCATCGCGGACGATGTACTTGATCTGGTCGGGCGATCCGGTGGGGTACATGGGCACTTCCACGGCGCGTGCGCCATAGGCACCGAAGGCGGTGTAGAAGTACTGGGGCATATTGGGGGCGTAAATGCCTATGTTTTCTTGTATGCCGATGCCGTACTCGATGAGTGCCTGCGAGGTGAGTCGGACGCGGTCGGCAAAGGCGTTCCAAGAGATGCCGAGCCACTTGCCGGTGCGTGGATCGCGATGAAGCAGGGCGACGCGTTGGCCGTAGCGTTCGGCCTGATGGTGGATCAGTTCTGCGAAATGGGGAATCATAGTGAGCTAAAAACTAAAAGTGAAAGACTATGGGGGAGAGAGAATGAGGGAATGAAAAACGAAAGGTGCTACTTGCCGCTGCCACAGATGTATCGCCCTGTGAAGCCAGTGATTTCGATGCCGAAACCTGATCTGGTTACACCATTACTCTTATAAAGGATTTTCCAATTCTTACGAGTGGCGTTTCGGCCGTTCGCGGCCAACACTTTGGGCTTGTCTGGATCGGGGGCGTCATCCCAATCATCTGTCCACGCAGGGAACAGCTCGCCAGGCTCCTTAGCGGTTCGATCGGGCAAGGCGCAATAGATGCGATCGAGAGCGGCGGCAGTCAACTGGTTGCCGTAACACTGCAGCAACTCAAGGGATTGATTGGCGCTCAAGTCGAGCGTTGTAAGCCGGTTATCGGAGCAGCGCAACGACTTCAGCGCCGTGTTTTGGCTGAGGTCGAGTTGGATGATTTTGTTTTGCTGGCAATTGAGTTCCTCTAGTGCAGTGTGGGGGCGGATATCCAACGCGGTCAGCTTGTTTCCCGAACAGATGAGACGGGTCAAGACCGTGTTGCGGCTGACATCAATCGACCGGAGCTCATTGGCAAAACAGTTCAAATCAGTCAAAGCCGTGTTTCGGCTGACGTCGAGCCGGGTCAGTTGATTGATGCAGCAATCGAGCGACTTTAATGCGGTGTTTCGGCTCACGTCGATCTGTGAGAGGCCGTTTTCAGAGCAGCTCAGCGAGATTAAGGCCGTGTTGTGGCTCACGTCAATCCTTCCCAATGCATTACTCGAACAGTCGAGCACCTTCAGCGCCGTATTACGGCTCACATCCAATGTGGTCAAACCGTTGTGTGAACAGTTAAGCTCCTCCAGCCCGGTGTTCCAGCTCACGTCGAGCAGTGAGATCATGTTGTTTGTACAGTCGAGCGTCTTCAATCCCTGATTGTGGCTGATGTTTAGGTTGCTCACAGGGCCTTGTACACCACCGTTAAAGTCGAGTGGACCGATGCCGATCTGTTCGCGACCGACAGCGCAGCAATTCAGTCCGTTCACATTGCCATAGATCGTCATGGTGGACGTCTTCGGTAGGTAGACGTACTGTGTACCTACAGCGTCGCGTTCTCGAGAGTGAACCATAATGGTGCTGCGAATATTGCCATAGACGATTTCCACCGGCGTATTGTCGGTGTCGGCTGTGAGATAGAAGTAGGCTCTTTTATCTTCGGGATCTAAGGAGAAAGCCGATTCTGCGTCCGGATCGCTTGTGATGGTAAGGACGATGTAGCGATCTCTATTCACAGGCGTTTGTGCGGTGAGGGTAGCGGAAATGAAGGCTGTAGCAAAAAGGATAGTGAGCCACTGCGCTGTTAATTTGGTGGGGTTCATATAAAGGAGCTAAAAACTAAAAGTGAAAGACTGTGGGGGAGAGAATGAGGAAATGAAAAACAAAATGGAGGTTAGATGCTGATCTCTCACCTCCTTTTCTTCCCTTGATGGAAGAAAAGGAGGCAAAAGAAGATCAAGGCGTCAGGGACGCCGGCCAAATTTCCCTACCCCGGCAGGGGCCGTCAGGGACACCGGCCAAATTTCCTTGCCCCGGCAGGGGCCGTCAGGGACGCCGGCCAAGTTCCCCTCTGAGATTGATGTAGCGCGTGCGCCCATCGAGTTTGAGGGGTTTGCACGGCTTGCTCTCGTTGTGATAGCGATCGACGGCAGTGACGACGTAGGTGTAGGGAAGCTCGAGGTCGCTGTCGCGAAGCTGGAAGGAGGGCTCGCCGGTGATGGCGACGATCATAGAAGCACGGCCGATGTCGCGGCGTTCGCCGAGCGGGAAGCGATAGACGACGTAACGCATGGGCGTCTTACGGGGCGTGCGGGGATCCTGCGGGGCGATGTCCCACACGAGGCGCGTGGCACCGTCCGTCTGCGCGATGCGGAGATTCTGCACGGCGTCGGGTCGGTCGGTGTAGGCTTTGGAGAGCGGCGGAGTGAGCGCGGGGTAGCGGTGCCAGATGCGGCGGAGGCTGTCGGCCACGTGACCGTTGTTGCGCAGCAGTTCGCCGGCGGGCCAGAAGATATGTCCGTCGACGCGCTTCGCCTCGCGCTCCTCGATCATCTTTTGCGCCAGTTGCCCGGCCTTCATGGTGCGGGCCACGTCTTGCCCGATGTAGAGCGGTGTGCGCGTCTTGAGGCCGCTCCACCAGCGGATGAGCGTCGAGTAGTCGGCAGACTTGTGGCCGATCTCCCAATAGAGCTGCGGGGCGCAATAGTCGATCCAGCCGTTTTTCATCCACAGCACCACGTCGGCATAGAGGTCGTCGTAGTCCTGCAGCCCGCGCGTGTCGCTGCCGTGGCGGTCGGACGACTTGTTGCGGTAGATGCCGAAGGGGCTGACGCCGAAGCTGACCCAGGGCTTGGCCGAGGCTACGGTCATCTTCAGCTCGCGGATCAGGAGGTTGATGTTGTTGCGCCGCCAGTCGTCGCGGCGGTTGGCGGAGAAGCCCGCGGGCGGTCCGTAGCGGGAGAAGCTCTCCTCGTCCGGGAAGGGCTCGCCGGGGGCGGGGTAGGGGTAGAAATAGTCGTCGATATGGATACCGTCGATGTCGTAACGGGTGACGATGTCGCGCACCACGCCGCAGATGAAGAGGCGGCAATCGGGGATGCCGGGATCGAAGAGCGTCATGCGGTTATAGCGCACGAACCACTCGGGATGGCGGCGGTAGATGTGCGTTTCGGCGAAGTCCTCAAAGTCCGTTGCGCCGGCGCGATAGGGGTTGAGCCAGGCGTGAAACTCCAGCCCGCGCAGGTGGCAGGCTTCAATGAGGTAGGCCAGCGGATCGAACGCGTCGTCCTCGGGCGCTTCGCCCTGACGACCTGTCAGCCAGCGGCTCCAGGGCTCGTAGCGAGAGGGGTAGAAGGCGTCGGCCTCGGGGCGGATTTGGAAGAAGATGGCGTTGATGCCATAGCGCTTCAGGCGGTCGAGGCGCTGATCCATGAGCGCGCGAAAATCGTCGGCCGAGAGTCCGCGGTAGTCGTTCTGATAGATGGTCTGAAACCACGCGCCGCGAAATTCGCGTTTGGGATAGAAGCGTTTTTCCTGCTTCACGAGGCGCGATGTGGTGCATGCGCCGAGGCTAAGGAGCAGGGCGAGGGCAAGGAGTAGTTTGTTGCGCATAAGGGGTAGATGATTAGTGATTCGTTTCGGCGATGATCTCCTCGAGTCCGCGGCGGAGGTTGTAGGCTGGTGTGAAGCCCAGCTCGCGGCGCAGGGGGCTGACGTCGCAGATCCAGTTGCGTTGCTTGAGGATGTGATACTTGTCGGTGTTGAGCGTGGCGGGTCGGCCGGTCATGCGCCCGATGGCCTCGGAGACGGTGCAGACCACGCGCGCCAACCAGAGCGGGATGCGGGCATGGAGCACGTGCCGCCGGTGGAGCAGCTCCTGGATGAGGCTAGCGAACTCGTCGTCGGTGTAGACGTCGCCGTCGGCCACGAAGTAGCTGCGGCCCACGGCCTCGGGGCGCTCGAGGGCCAGCCGGACGACGCGCGCCAGGTCTTTGGCATAGATAAACGTGAGGCGCTGGGGCGTGCGACCGATCTTGAAGTCGAAGCCCGCGCGGATGCTCTCGATTTCCATCCCATAGTCGCGGTCGCCGGGGCCGTAGACGCCCGTGGGCCGGAGGATGGTGTAGGGGATCGTCGTCTGCTCGCGGACGCACTGCTCGGCGGCCAGTTTGCTGCGGCCGTAGATCGATTCGGGCCGAGGCTCATCGTCGGCCGAGATGGGTCGGAAGGTGCGTTCGTCGCCGCGGCCGAAGGCGCTGAGGCTACTCATCAGCACAAAGCGATCGGGGCGCGTGGCCTCGCCGCCGGCGTTGAGGGCGGCCAGAAGTCGGCGGGTATATTCGGTGTTGACCTCGAAGAAGTCGGCCGGGCGGACGGTCTTCGTCACGCCCGCATTGTGGACCACGCCGTCCCACCGCCCGTGCTCGGCCGCGTGTGCGCGCACTTGGTCGGCGAGCGCCTCGGGGTCGGCATAACTGAGGTCGATCAGGTGTACGCGATCTTTGGGCAACCGGCCGAGGGAGCTGCTGCGTCGCACGCCCGCCCAGACCTCGTATCCGCCCTCCAGCGCCTCCCGGACAAGGTGTCCGCCGATGAATCCGCTGGCTCCAGTGATCAGAATCTTTTTCATGCCCGCAAAGGTAGAATGGCTGCGGCCTTCAGCGAGGCCGGTACACAAGCCGACGAATCGCGGGGTCGTGTGAATTAGATTTATGGAGATTCCATAGAGTCATTCGGCGGCGGAAAGGCGTTTTTCGAGATTACCCCCCTTTTCCCGTCGCGCGAAACCGATCTCCGAAACTTTTAGACGCCTTCCCGCCGCACAAAGCCGTTTTCCGAGGCATTTTTCCCCTTTCCCGCCGCGGGAAATGACTTTTCGAAGAATTTTCCCCGTTTCCCGTCGCAAAAAGTGACTTTTCGGAGATTTTGATCGGTTTCCCGCCTCATTTTGGTGTTTCCTGAAAATTTTGATCGGTTTCGTGCGGCGGGAAGGCGTTTTGCGAAGTCCGAGATCGGTCTCGCGTTTCATTTTGGCATTTCGAGAAAGCATTAACCCTCACGTGAGTCCGATGTAAGAATAACGCCAGCAGAGAGATCCTGTGGGAGCCATGCGACGGTCAAAACGTTTTTGGAAATACTTTGGCCTTTACAGCGCGCTCTATGGAAGACATTCTCCAAGGATAAAGGCCACCTTTCTTTCGTCGAACTCACGTCGCAAATAATCGTCCCAATCAATTGTTAGGAGATATCCGGGGCAGGAAACGCAGGGCATACGCCTATCGGCATGCACGCACCCCCCAAACACACCGAATCCCCGACACGGGCCTTTACGAGGCTGTGCCGGGGATTCTTTTATAAAGGTGGGGCGGACCCTCTCTCAGTATCCACCCACACCCGAGGACGCTAATAGAAGCGTCCCCATATGGACTCATGCTTACTTCACAATCACCTTATGAACGGAGCCGTCCTTGAGGGTGATCACGTATGCACCGCGACTCATCGGGATCGACGTGTCGCCTTCGGGCAAGTCTACCTTACGAACGAGCTGTCCAGCTACGGAGTAGATGCTGGCGATGTCAGCACGATCGACGCGGATGTAGATCATCTCGCCGTGCGACCAAACGGCCGTGCCTGCCAACAGTTGGTTGGAGACGTAGTCCGGGCCGATCGACAGCGTGATATCCTGCTGTACGTTCGGAACGACATACTCGTATTCACCGTTGGCATTCTTTGTGCCCGTCAGCATTTCCGGTACACCGTTTACTGTACGGTTCGTGCGTACGGCCAGCGGCTTGGAACCTGAATAGGTAGCCTTGAACTTGAAGTTGCCACGGCTCTTCACATCCCAAATACCTGCGCCTGGATCTGTCTTCACGCCTGATACGGATGGGAGCGTCACCGTGCGATTGATATCTACCGGTTGAGCATCACCAACGCAGACGTAGACAACACCATCCGTTCCAAGGTTCAGGTGCAGCGGATACTCCTCGCCATCGATTTTCACCTTACGTGGATTGAGCTTGAGTTGGTTCAAGCTGTTCGGCGTAACCGACTTGTAATAGATGATCGGATAGCAGCGCTTCTCGATCTTCTCGCAAGGACGAATCTCGATGTTCACGTCTACCGAGCCGTAGGTCGTCAGACGGTCTACCTCGATAGCGTCGCTGTATTCACCGTTCAGACCCTTCGACGTACCCACGGAGAAGTGCAGCTGTGCACCCACGTCAAGACGGAGGTCTTTCATACGTTGCGTACCGCACATCTGCTCATAGCACATGCCTTTGAGACGCAGCGAGGTGAAGCCCGCGTTCAGGTGTCCGCCGTTCTCTACGTGCACATCAGAGTGGATAAAACCGAAACCACCGAAGATGGATGTCGTGATCACGTCAAGAGCCAAGTCGTCCGAAGTCCAGAGCTCACTATACGGGGTACCGCACGCGCCAATCGGCTCCATGTGCAGGTGCTTGGTATAAATACCGGCATAATCCTTCGAACCCATCTGCTCCTCAGAGATCAGCTCGAGGTGAGCGTCACGCTCGTGCTTCTCGTCGGCGAAGAGGTCTACTTGGTTGCGGATCTTAAACGTATCAGTACGAATCTGTGCGTTCTGCACCTCACCACCCTTCACGTGGTCGAACGAGTCGGTGAGGCAAGTGAGGACGGTATGATCGAAGACCACCGTATTGAGGCGCTCCATATATGCGTCGTCACCAAACTTGATCGTGATCGTATCCAACATATGCAGCGGATCCTTGCTGAAGCGGATGTAACGATAGCAGGGTACGCATTCGGTGATGGCGTCGCAATCGTCCTTTTTCGCTTCGACGAACGGAGGCGTCTTACGCATGTGACCGAACTTCATAATCGGCAGGTCATTGTGGAGACCGCTCCAAGTGGAGAGCTTTATGTTCTTACCTTTCTTGATGAAGTCGCTATGGAAGATCAAACTATCGGCCTTCAGCGTAATTTCAGTCTTAGAGCCCTTATCCTTTTCCGAATCAAGAGTCATATCACCAAACGTCTCTATTACCGGTGACCAAAGCATGACCTCTTGGTTCTGCGCTTCGATATAAGCATCGTCGTGGAAGGTCATGCGCGAAACCATATGCAAGTAATCGTGTCCGCAATTGGTACCATCACACGGAGTAGGACAAGTCGGGCTATTCTCGAAAATGTTCACGTTCCAGTTACCCTTGTTGGCTTGGGTCTTCATGAAGAGACCATAGCCACTAACCGTCTCACCGTGCAGGGTGCCTGTACCCGGTACGCTACCCATACCTGAGCCGCTACCGCCGTAGTACGCAAACTTCTTGTAGACGTCAATGTAGTCCGAAGCCACAGCAGCAAAACCGCCCTTGGTGATAGCCGTGCCGTTGGCATCCTTATCAAACCTCATCAAGAACGGACGCGCCTTGTTTTCACTCTCGATAGCATCGCAATGGAGGTTGTCACCGCAGTTGGTGCCGTCGTAGCCATAGCCAATCTTGGCTTGTCCACCATCACGACAAGGCGTATAATCCTTGCTCAGGAACGGATCATGACGCGTGCCAATATTTTGCAGACCACCATAGTTCAACTTGATATTGTTGTCTGCACCAACAAATACACTACCGCTTGCGCCGTGTGCTTTGAACTGGAAGTCCTGCAGATAGACGTTGTTACGTTCTTCCGCGCATCCGCAGAAACCGCTGTGCTCCAAATCGGCAATATTTTCGATCTGTGCCAGGAAGAGTAAGCTACCGTGCATGGTATCCACATCGAATGGCGTACGCATATCGATGTCACCAAAGCGTGTACGGAAGATGGCATCACCCGTAGAGCTCGGATCCTCGAAGCTCAGGTAAGCGCCTTTGTTGAAGATGATGTTACCGCGATTACCGGCATCCACCGTCAGATCGCCAATGGCGCCACGATAGATCAGACCGATCCGCTTTGAAATATTGTGTGGTCCAGAAATATTTTTGTCCGGATAAGGAAGGGGACAACGACGTACGCCAGAGATGATACCGGCATTTTCGTAGAACTCCATCGCATCGCCTCTACGGTTGTGCAGCAAGCTGTCGCGTCCGCAGAGCCAGAGGCCAGAATGAGGAATGCTGATCACCGTGGGATGTTTACTGCCGGTCTCTTGCTTCACGTCGATATGCGTGAAATAGATGTTACCACCAGAAGCGCGTGATGTGTCGATGTTGCTATTCGAAGTTTTATCCGGTACGGAGTTGCGATCCGTCTTTTCTTCCCAGCCGGCTTTGATCCACAAGTGACCGGATGTGTTGGTTGCCGGAACGTAATACTTGAAGATATTCTCATCGTAAGATACCGACGACATTGAAGGGTTAACACAGCTAAATGAAGGAGCTTTCTGTGTAACCTTCCAACCCGGGGTTTGCTGGTTGGCTACGTAGTACGGATGGTTATGGCCAACGGCTGCACCGTTGTTATAGCCCAAGTAGATATCGCCCTTGTGTGAGATGATATCCATCTTATTGGCTGTTGCACCTGAGTTTTCCCAATAGTCTACCATCGCTGTCCAGATATGGTTCTCAGCCTTGATCTCCGTCACACCTACGCCCGTGTTGTAGCGCTTGATGTTGATCGAATCAAAGAAGTGGATGTTGCCTTGACGGCCGGAAAGATTTGCATTCGGGAGTACAGCAGCAGGATTGCTGGCTGGATCGTGGCGCCAAGTCTCCGCACGGAACGAAACCGTGTCATTGCTTTGATAGGCCACCGTTACAGGGCGCTCGGTCTGGATATAACCAGCGCGAGAGAGCCATACCAGCGCACGAGCAACCGTAGCACCTTTATAATTAAAGTCTACACGACCACGCGTATTGATATTGCGTTCTGCCTCCCAAAGAGTGCGTGTCTTAGAAGTTGTTGCACCTGAGATGTCAAACAGTATCGGAGCAGGACGTGAATCACAAGAAAGTGCAGCGTCTTCATTCGACTTAATATCATTCTCCGCATAGAGATGCACAAAGGCATTGCCCATTTGAGCCGTCTCTACGTAGTTGAACTCATTCTCAATGTCGATGTTATTCGTCGTCAAGAACGTGTTACAGCCAGCCCACAACTTTGTTACAGCAGCACCAGGATTATTACGCAAGAAGTCTACCTTCGAATTGGTTTGGATCATTCCCATATGAGACTTCAGCAAGATGTCGTTGTTCTTCGCTGTCTCAAACTTTGCAGCGGCCTGTTCGGGAACAGTTAAACTGTAGCCATCGTTCGTTCCAACGACATCACCACCAATAATGATGTTTTGCTTGGCTAACCATGTAATCGGTGTAGCGTCATCTGCAGCTGCACTCCAATTGAAATATACGGGATTATAGGTCTTGATGTCATTGCCGGCCTGCCATGAGGTTTTCCCTTTTCCGACCTGCTCAAACACGATTCCACCACCCATGGTCTTATTAGCGGCATCTTTTCCGTAATGCGTAGTGATGTCGCCACCAGCATACCATCCCATATCGCTGCCCGTAGTGTTCGTGTTCTTGAACGTCGTCATGCTGTTGGTCGTGATATTGCCGGTGTTGGCATGCCAAATCATATTGCCTTGTGAGGCGTTCTCAAAGACGACATCATAGTTCGGAGCTGCATCAGTCGTTGGGCTTACGAAATGGGTCGTGATGTTATTGCAAGCGAGCCATTCCATGTTGGTGGTGTTCGCTGCTACCGTATTCTCAAACTTGATCTTCGTGTCTGTCTTGATGTCTCCCTTAGCCTGCCATGCCATCAGCCCTGCCGCAGTAGATCCTTTAGAGAATGTCACTGTGCTGGGAGCTGCATCCGTAGTCGTTTCGATATTACCACCAGCACGCCAAATCATTGTAGAAGCATTTGTCGGATTGCTGGTGAAGGTCTTTGTACCCTTTGCCTTAATATTCGCTCTGGCTTGCCACTGCGTGTTTCCTGTTCCTGTCTGTGTAAAGGTAAAGGTGCTCGATGTCCCAGCATTATCGGCTATAATCGAACCTCCGGCATCCCACAAAATTTCACCTGAGCTTGTTCCATTCGACCAAGCAAGCGATTTACCGTTTGGCACACTGACAGAAATGTTTCCACCTGCGCGCCAAAGCAATTTTCCGGCATCGGTTGTGGTCCAGTTGAGCGACTCTATATTAGGCATAGAAATATTTCCACCGGCTTCCCACCACATGTCAGCTGCAGCGCCGGATGTCCAGTTCGCTTTCATACCGCTCGTAGAGGAGATGTCTCCCTTAGCTTGCCAGCCCATGTGTCCACCAGCTGTACCGGTCGTCCAATTGGCTTCATTGCCTGCACCAAAAGCGATGTTGCCATTGCCTGCCTGCCAATACGCTTTTCCTGATCCGCCAGCTGTCCATGGGAACTTTGATCCAGAGGCCAGATTAATGCCTGTACCAGCTACCCATTTCATATCGCCACTAACATTACCCCAAGTAAAAACGGCGGCTCCATTCGTCACATTAATGTTTCGGAACGCCTGCCATTGTGCCTTATGAGAGCTCGTAAGCGTAACGCCGCTAGCCCCTGAACTGCTGTAAGTAATGTCACCATCACCACCAAAGCCGGTATGGCAATTTCCTCCATAAGTAACTTTCGGGAGGTAACCTCTAAAGGTAGCTGATGGTATTGCAGGCGGTGTAGAAGGAAGAGCCACAACGAGGTTAGTTAACTCCGAACCATTACACCACGGATGGATCGGCGTGCAAAGGTCAGCTTGAGGAATGACACCCGTATTACTTCTGGCCGGCGTTGCATTCGTTCCACCAAAGGCTACCACAGAGTATTCTCCTGTGCCACTACCCGTAAAAGTCTCAGCTGCAGCACTGGCAAACTCCACGTCACCACCCATCAGGTTAGTGTTCGCCGCAGTACTGCTCGCCAAGGTTTGCGTCTTGTTGATATTCAGCTTCGTGTGAGCCATCATCAACAAATGACCTGTACCACCTTGGGCGATCCCGTATGCCTTATCCATATGTAAGGCATTTTTCGTGTTAAATATTTGCAGACCGCCTGCTCCCAAAGCTGTAGGAAGTGTTGCAGCTGTAACATAGACATCCTGACCGGGGTTCATACTATAATTTCCTAGGTTCGCAGTACCCATTGACGGAACGCATACTGCTGTATAAACAGTATTTCCGCTTCCTGAGAATCCAAAGCTATTACCAGGAGAATTTGCTGTTGATGCTTGGATCTCCATATTGCCTTGACCGGGGAACGGATTGGCGCCACCGATTAAGATCGTACCACCTGAGGTATTCGTCTTGAAGTTCTTTCCGCTATATCCTTCCTGAATACCTAACACTGCATTCACACCAAGCACATCACTGGCCCCAGTACCGTTACCCGAGCCTAAGTCTGTCCAACCATGAGCCGAGATACTGGCTTCATCAAACCAGTGGTCATTCATCAAAGAGTAATGACTGCTGGGCAGAATAAGGTGGGCATTAGAGGCACCCGTCATTGCAGAACCAATACCCATTGTATTCCCTCCGAGAGCCGTACCATGAGCACCATCTAATCGAACGTGTGTGCCACCTATCAGCTCTATACGACCATCAACAAATCCACCTCGATGATTAGTTATAGTGTACCATCTAGTATTCAAAGCACCACCTCCACTACAGTGTGCGTTGCTCCAACGATTATTCCAACATTCAGATCCTGAACCCGCATGGTATTCATTGTAGTACCACGGGTTATCCATAAAGTAGAATTGATGGAGCACTAATGGTGCCCCTATACCTGGGTTTCCTTGCACTTTGATATATGTCTCATATGTAGTTGTAGGATATGTTGGGGTTGTTGAGGTAGTTAATCCAGAGCCATCTGGAACACTTGGATCTGCCGGAGCATAGATTTTTTGATGTGCTCCATCGTAATAAGTCGAACTATTTTGACACGAAGAGGAAATGCTATTCCAATACTGAACGTATGTTCCATTCACATTTGCCTGAAGAATAGGATCTGCGCTTTTGAGTCGTACTATATTTTGAGTTCCTCCGACTGTGATTATACCATTTCCCGCGCTCCAAGATGCACTCGTGACTGTAAATGGATTACCAAGATATCCTTCACCAGGGCCGAAGTTATTATCCCTAGAGAAAGAATGGCTTGCAGCTCGGTAGTCCCCTGTACATATCGAGTTTGGAGTATAGCTTGAACCATATGGGTATACTATCGTTTGTCCCCACGCGACTCCGCCGCTACTGCCGAAGAGGAGCGCTGCGGCGATGAGGGGTTTGACTACTGAAATAAGTTGTTTCTTTTCCATACCTGTATCTGTTTTTGAAGTTTGAAAATGAGGTTCCCCCACGGCCTCTCTGCATTCCCCCTTGCGGGGCGAAGAGAGGCGCGCGGAGGTGACCCGTTATGAATTTACTTGAGTGAATAATACCATGTGATGATGCTGCCCCTTTTATGGGCGCTGATTATGTGTGACCATACATGCTCGCCGGTGTAGACTCGACGACTGAAGGATTCTTGCCGCCTTTCGAGCGCAATGTCCGAGAGCTTGGAGAGGGTGTTCAACCGATTCTTCAAGTCCTCAAACTCCCTCACTCTTTGCCTGGCTCCGAGGTTCAGATCAGCGCCGAAGGTCGTCTTCCTAAAAAAGACGCTTGCGCTCTTTGTCTTGACCGGTGTCACAGGGTCGGCATAGTAGAAGAGGCCTTTCCGAAAGACGCGGTCGATCCGCTTGAGGACGTTCAATGGGATCTGATCCTGATAAACATCCTGCCACGTGAAGGGCTTCTTCAGGCCCTTGGTGGCGACGCACAGCAATTCGTCGACTGTCATTTTGTACAACGACAGCAGATACTTGATGCGCTCCTTGTTTATCGATACATATTCCATTCCGTGGGTCTCTTTCTATCTATCTGTGTGAGTGGTGGCCTCTGTGCCACACGCCATGAAGGCAGGGTTCACAAGCCGATGAAGCCGACTTTCATCGAGGTGTGAAGTCCTCATTCATGCCTCTGTGAAGTTCTTATTCATACCTCAGTGAAGTCCTTATTCATGCCTCAGTGAAGCCCTCATTCATCGCTTGGTGAAGTCTGACTTTACGGCCACTGTTTACGGTCAAGCGATCGTGATTTTCGTTTTGTAAATCACTGTCCGAGGATTTTTCAGGGTCTTATTTGACCCTGTGAACTGCGTTGTGAGGCTCAGGTCGTACGTACCAGCGGCCAGTGAGGCGGGCACCATGATCAACACGCGTGAAGGCTCGTTGATCACAATGTCGTGTGCGTCGAGCAGGGTGCGGGTGCCGGTGTCTGTCTTAGTGAAAGCTACGCCTACACCGACGCCGTCGCCCACGACCTTAATGAATGCGCCACGGATCTCGGCGTTTCGTCCCTTAGTGAGCGATCCATCGCGCTTGCCGGTGAAGGCGTCGGTGACGGAGTGAATAGCGATGATGTCCGACATCACACCTTGAATAACGATCTGCGTGCCGGATACGGCCTTGCGAAGGTCGATGCCCTGAGTGATGGAGATGTAGACGCGATGCTTCTCTGGGTCGACCGCCGTGCCGTGAAATACGCCCTTAATCATGGGTCGCATATTGACGAGTCCGGTGTTCACGGTGTAACCCTCCGTGACCCGCTGTGCAGCCAACCGGTTAAAGCGATTCACGATGTCGATGATGGTCTCTTTTTGAAGCTCGACACCTTGAAACTGCATATCGGCAATGATCTGTTCCATCCCCACCCCGCCAAGGGTGTCGGGTACAGCCGTATAATCGCTCGTATCGGCCGTGAGGTGATTGGGTTTTAACCAAGCTCTTAGTTGTGTCATATCATTATTGTATGATGAGATTATAGCCTCCTAATATCAAGAGTGAGATGGATATCCGTTGAAGACGCTGCAAAGGAGGGGGGTGCAATGCGCAAAAACGACTGGCAACGAGAAGCTGTGGTTCGCTCTCGTCGACCATCGGATGTCCGGATGCATGTGGTTACTATGTTTAATAGGATGCCCATCTTGTCTATTCCTTCGAGAAGTGACGGGGCAAAGTTAAGTGCATAATAACAACAAAACCAAAAGGATTTTGTGACGAATAAAGATTATGTAACTGAGGGAGAGCTCGTATCCTCGCAGAATCAGCACGTTACGGAATGAATTTGGAATATAAAGGTCTGGCTACGGTTCTGGCTTTATGAACCAAAGACGGTATTTCCTGAACATCGCGTCGGGCTATTCCCGCGGGAGGCGAGGCATGGAAAGGGAGACGGGCTGCGCATATGGAACGCCCCGAAAGGGCCGCGAGTTGTCCCATGAAGTAACGAGGCCTCAGCTCAGGGCAGAGCGACGCAAAACAGAGCGGCTCCCTGGGGTAAACGATGTCCGTCAGCTTCCGCGTCCTCAAAAGCCTCTTCTATGTATTTGTAGGGGGCGTATCGCATACGCCCCCAGGACGTTTCTAACGGAAGCGATTTCGCGTATCCTTATAAATAGAATCGGAACAGGCTACCTCAAATGTCCGCCCCTCCTCTCCCCCCCTTCGATGTATTTGGGGGCGTAAGCATTACGCCCCTACCGCTTCAGGTGCATTCGTTATGAATGGATATCCTCCGAAATAAATTCCAAACAGCTTCTCAAAATAACGTCCCGTGGCGGGAGAGGGGTTCACGTCTCCCATGAGTGCGCCTGTTTGTCTTCGCTTGAAAAGCCGTCTGGAGACCTATGCAATCGTTCCTCTCTTCTAAAGGGCACAAAAAAGATCCTGCCGGAGGGGGGGAGACGCCCGCATCTTTGCGAGCCGTCCACTCCGGCAGGATCATGGGTCAGGAAGCGGTGCCCTCGAAGGAGGGGGCGTTCCTTTTTTATCGGTGCTTACTTCTTCAACAACAGTCCGCGAGCCACCTCATCGGCCGTTTCCGTGCCCATCAGATAGTCCACCACGGCCACACCGAAGGCATAGACCATGCCTGGCCCGCGTCCGGTGATGATGTTGTCCTCTTTGACCGTGTCAGCCTCCACCACGGTTGCGCCCGTGAGGTATTGCTCGAAACCGGGGTAACACGTGGCGCGACGTCCGCGGAGGAGCCCCAGTCCGCCGAGCACAAGTGGCGCGGCGCAGATAGCGGCCACTAATTGGCCCTTCTCGTAATGGCGGACGATAGCCTTTTTCAAGTCTTCATAATCGTCGAGCATCGGTCCACCGCCGGGCAGTACGAGTGCGTCCGCGTCGGTCAGGTCGATGTCCTCAAAGAGTGCGTCTGTCACGACGGGGATGCCATGCCCACCCGTAACCGTTCGATCTCCGGTCATTGAAACCGTGACCGTCTCTACATTCCCGCGACGCAGCACGTCTGTCGTGCCGATGGCCTCGGTCTCTTCGAAGCCTGTCGCAAAAAATACATATGCCTTCTTTCTCATTGTTGGTAGATATTATGATGGATGTAAATGAATAGCTGAAGGGCTTACTTCAGTCTGAACATGTAAGTGATTGTTCCGCTCTGATTGTTCGTGCCCTCGATGCTGTTGAACTTGGCGCGACGGGCTGCTTCGACGGCGCTGCGGCGCATGGAAGCATTGTCGATGTTCGTGCCCTTGCCGATGTCGGCAGCGATGACGTTACCCGCCGGATCGACCACGATATTGACCACGATGCGACCTTCCTCTTGCACCGTGTAGGCCGGATGCGGCAGGCCTCCCGCTCCGATAGATCGGCCACTTAAGCTGAACCCCGTGCCAACGCCCTTGTTGGCACCCCGATCAGCGTTGCCAAGGGGACTGCCCTGGTTGCCAGTGGTCGTCTTGCCCGTTCCTTGACTTGAATTGTTCTTACCGAAAGCACCCGCCACACGGTCACGAATAGCCTGCTCTTTCTTGCGCTGCTCCTCGGCTTGACGGCGACGCTCGGCCTCGGCTTTGCGTTCTGCTTCGGCTTTCTGTTCAGCCTCTTTGCGTCGGGCCTCGTCTTGTCGGCGGCGCTCCGTGTCTTGACGCTGACGCTCCTCTTGTTGCTTGCGTAGCTCCTCCTGTCGGCGTACTTCTTCTTTCCGCTTCTGCTCCTGCTCTTTCTTCCGCTGTTGGGCCAAGGCCACGGACTCTTCTTGGTCTTGTGTGATGAGCTTTTCCGGTTGCTTGGGCGTAGGAGGAGTGGGAGGAGTGGGGGGCGTCGGAGGCGGAGGGACGACGGTCTCCTCTTGCACCTCTTCCGTCTGTTCGTCCTGCACAGGCTCGCCCTCCGGCTCAAACGTTCCGGTGGCCTCGTCTATCGTGCCAAAGTTCACCATCACACCGCCATCTTCCTCCGGCTCCACGGCTTTCAGCACCGTGAAGTAGAGGATCAGCAGAATGACGGCGTGAAAAAGGATCGATCCGACAATCGCCAGCAGGTTGTTTTTCTTCAGCTTCATGGCGTGCGCTCCGGTGGACGGGTGGCCAGCACCACCTTATATTTATTCTCGTTGGCCAGGTTCAGCACGCTCACGATCTGACCGTAAGGGACGGTCTCGTCGGCATAGAGGGCAACGAACATTTCCGGGTCGGCCTCGTATTGCTCTTGCAGGAAGGGGGCAATGTCTTCAAAAGCCACCTGCTGCTCGCGTTGGTTGCCTGCCGCGACGTAGAAAATCCCTTCCGCGTCGATTGTCACGCGTGTGATGGGTTTGGCTGCCGTCTGTTTCTGCGCCTGCGGCAAGGTTAGCTTGATCGCGTTCGGCACCACTACCGTAGAGGTCACCATGAAGAAGATCAGCAGCAGGAAGATGACGTCTGTCATCGAGGCCATGCTGAAGGCTTCATTCACTTTCGTTTTTCGTTTCAGTGCCATGACGTCGTTAGTGTGCAGGTTCGTTCAACAGATCCATGAACTCCATCGTGCTTGCCTCAAGTTTATTGACCACGTTCTCCACGCGAGCCACTAAATAGTTGTATGCAAACAGAGCGATGATACCGACCACAAGTCCGCCGACCGTAGTCACAAGTGCCTCGTAGATACCACCTGAGAGCAGCGTCACGTCCACATTGGTTCCCGCGTTAGCCATGTCGTAGAAGGCGCGCACCATACCCGTAACCGTCCCAAGGAATCCCAGCATAGGTGCACCCGCTGCAGTAGTTGCAATGACAGGGAAGCCACGTTCGAGCTTCGAGATCTCAATGTTACCCGCGTTTTCGATGGCCGCCAGCACATCGGCGGTGGGGCGTCCGAGGCGGAGGATGCCTTTCTCGATCATGCGTGCGGCCGGGGTCGATGTTGTCCGACAGAGGTTGAGCGCTTGATCGATTTTTCCTTCGTAGATGTAATCGCGGATGTGGTTCATAAACGTTTCGTCGTTTCGTCCCGCCTGGCGGATCACCAGCAATCGCTGAATAAAGAAGTAGATGGCCACCAATGAGAGCACCAGTAGGACGCCCATGATCCATCCGCCCTTCATGGCGAGATCGATGATATTGATTTGAGCCTGTGTTTGTGCGGCGTCGGCCGCGATTTCAGTTGCTGCATCGGCGGCTTCTTCCGTAGCCACTTGCGCGAAGAGGAATAAGATGTTCATATCGTTTCTAATTCTGTGTTGTATGGGGTTGCTGTTAAATGCGGCTTCAAGACGGGGAGGGCAGAGCGGGAGACTTACCCTTCACTCCCCCCCGAATAACTATTTCGGTTCTCCTTTCAAGCAGGCCTTGTAGAGGCCAATGGTTCGCTCCAGTCCATAATAGAGCGCGTCGCAGATCAGGGCATGGCCGATCGAGACTTCCTCAATCCACGGCAGGTGTGAAGCAAAGAAGGCTAAGTTTTGCAGGCTTAGGTCGTGCCCTGCATTGACACCGAGGCCGAGGCTTTTCGCCCGCTTTGCAGCTTCCACAAAGGGTGCTATGGCATGGTCTCGATTGCTGTTATATCCGTTGGCATAGGGTTCAGTGTAAAGCTCGATGCGATCCGTCCCCGTTTTAGCTGCCCATTCGATGTTCTCCAGATCCGTCTCCACGAAGAGCGACGTCCGAATGCCGTGGCCTGTGAATGTGTCCACCAGTTCGCTCAGTTGGTTAAAGTGCTCCTTCACGTTCCAACCCGCGTTGGACGTCAGCACGTCGGGCGCGTCGGGCACCAGCGTCACCTGCGTCGGCTTTACGGTGAGCACCAGATCGACGAACGACTGGATGGGATAACCTTCAATGTTCAGTTCTGTTTTGATGATCGGCTTGAGCGCATAGACATCGTTATATCGGATGTGTCGCTCGTCCGGGCGCGGGTGCACGGTAATGCCCTGTGCCCCGTAGGCTTCGCAATCTTTAGCGATCTGCACCACATCGGGCACGTTTCCGCCACGTGCATTGCGAAGAGTCGCTGCTTTGTTGATATTGACACTTAACTTAATCATGTGAAAAAAATCTGGTTCTGCTATGTTCCTTACATTTGTACGTCTAAAAAATGCAGCGCAAAAGTAGGACGATTCGGGAGGGAACGAAACAAAGTCATACAATTAAAAATCAGAATATGAAGATCGGAATATTCGGCTGTGGATATAGGCCGGATAAGCTGCCCTTGTTGCAGCGACTGTTTGAGAAACTGAACCGCTTGGAGGCAGAAATCTTCGTCTCCAAAGACTTCCACGCCTTTCTCACCACAACGCCCCACTTCTGCCCGCCCATCTCTGGCGTGCTGACCGTGGCGCCGTTTGATTTGGACGTTGCCCTGAGCGTGGGGGGCGATGGCACCTTCCTGCGTGCCGCTGAACAGATCGGACGGCAAGACATCCCCATCTTGGGCATTAACACCGGGCGCCTCGGATTTTTAGCCGAGGCCGGACCGGAACAGATCGAGGAGACGCTCGATGGGCTTTTCCGCGGCGATTATCGGATCGAGCGGCGGATGATGCTACGCTTACAGACGCGCGGTGCCGACGGCTTGACGCGCTCGGAGATCTATTCCGAGAAACCGTCCGACTCCGAGGCCCCGTCCTCGAACTATGCCTTGAACGAGGTCGTTCTACTTAAGCGCGAAACCTCGTCCATGATCACCATCCATACCTATTTAAATAAGGAGTACCTCACGTCTTATCAGGCCGATGGACTCGTGATCGCCTCGCCCACCGGATCGACAGCCTACTCCATGAGTGTCAATGGGCCGATCCTCTTGCCCGGAAGTGATAACATCGTGCTCAGCCCTGTGGCGCCGCATAGTCTGAATGTGCGTCCGTTGGTCATTCCAGCCTCGTACGAAATAATCTTAAAGACCGAAAGTCGGAATGACTCCTATCTCGTAGCCCTTGACGGACGGTCACGGAGTCTCTCTACGGATGTCGAACTCTCTGTTTGTAAGGCGGATTTCTCCACGCAGATGATTCATCGTAACAACCGAAATTTCTATCAGACACTGCGTGATAAGCTGATGTGGGGCGCAGATATAAGAGTTAAATAAGCGTAAGTGCAGGCCCTTTTTCGTCGGCGGGTATTGCCGGAATCGGGAACAGGCCTACTTTTGCACCGTGTTTTTCATGGTATTAGATTTAAGGTTAACAATGAAGATTGTGGTTGTCGTGAGACAACCATTTCTTTTTTATACCCACCTGTAGTTTCATCGCGCATCTATCCGCTTCATCTCATATACAGCTATCGGCCCTCGCAAAGGGCCATTTTTGTTTCTACATGCGTCCGAAGGATAGGTGCCACAGGAATACGACGAACCTCTTTCTGGGGCACTGTTCTATTCCGTTCAGAACGAATGCACCTGAAGCGGTAGGGGCCCAAATACATCGAAGAGGCGAGAGGAGGGGCGGACATTGAGGTAACCTGTTCCGATTCCATTTATAAGGATGCACGAAATCGTTCCCGTTGGAAACGTCCTGAGGGCGTATGCCGTACGCCCCCTTTCCCGTCGCACGAAACCGATCTCCGAAACTTTTAGACGCCTTCCCGCCGCACGAAGGCGTTTTTCGAGCGATTTTATCGCCTTCCCGCCGCAGAAAACCGTTTTTCTGAGATTTTTTTCCATTTCCCGCCGCGGGAAGGCGTTTTTCTGAGAATTTACCCCATTTCCCGCCTCATTTTGGCGTTTCCAGAAAATTTTGATCGGTTTCGTGCGGCGGGAAGGTGTTTCGCGAAGTCCGAGATCGGTTTCGCGTTTCATTTTGGCGTTTCGAAAAAGCATTACCCCTTCACGTGAGTCCGATGTAAGAATAACGCCAGCAGAGAGAACCTATGGGAGCCATGCGATGGCCAAATCGTTTTTGGAAATGCTTGCACCGGCGGTGCAACGACTAAAAAGTACTTTTTACCGCTCGCACCAGTGGTGCAAGGGCCAAAAAGTAGTTTTTGCAATTTGCACCACCGGTGCAACGACCCAAAAGCAGTTTTTTCTGTTTGTACCGATGGTGCAAGGGTCAAATAGTAGTTTTTTCTGTTTGCACCGGTGGTGCAAGCGGTCAAAAGTGGTTTTTGAGGTTTGCACCGCCGGTGCAAGCATTTCCAAAAACACATTGGCCTTTAACAGCGCGCTATCAAAGACATTCTCTATGGATTAAAAACCTCATTCTTACGTCGAACTCACGTTAACCGATGAACGATAGGTGTCCCGTACGCAAATGATCGAATCACTTGAGGCCTTTTGGGTGGGCTCAAATGATCCGATCATTCTGGGTCATCGGGGCCGGAACGGTTCCGGCAGGGGGGGAGGAGGGAGGGTTAACTCCTGAGCGTTTCTTCGATCGCTTCGACGGTGGAGCGGAAGTTCTTATTGATGTCCATCTGATCCTTGACCGTCTTGCAGGCATGCAGCACGGTGGCGTGATCCTTACCGCCGACCACCTTACCGATGCGTGAGAACGACGCCGAGGTGTACTTCTTGGCCAAGAACATGGTGATCTGGCGTGCCTGCACAATCTCGCGTTTGCGTGAAGGCGTCTGCACGAGTGACTCTTCGAGGTTGAAGAAGCGGCAGACCTTCTCCTGAATCTTTTCGATGGAGAGCTCCTTGTTTTCCACACGGACGGTCTGGCCTACGACACGCTGCGCCAGTGCCATGTCGACGGGGCTGTTATTGATCAGCGAATTGGCCATGAGCGAGACGAGCACGCCCTCCAAGTCGCGAATATTCTCCGTCACGTGGTCGACGATGTAGTTGAAGACCTCGTCGCTAAGCACGAGCCCCTCAGCCTCGATCTTATTGCGCAGGATGGTGCGACGCAGCTCCGCATCGGGTCGTCCGAGCTCGGCCGTGAGGCCCCATTTGAGACGCGTGATGAGACGTTCCTCCAATCCCTGCATATCAACGGGCGCCTTGTCGGCCGTCAGCACGAGCTGCTTGCCGAGCTGGTGCAGGTTGTTGAAGATGTGGAAAAAGGCCATCTGTGTCTTGTTCAGGCCGACCAGCTCGTGGATGTCGTCGAGGATGAGCACGTCGAGGCTCTGGTAGAAGTTCAGGAAGTCGTTCGACGTGTTTTTGATCACCGCGTCGGTGTACTGGATGCGGAAGCGGTGGGCCGAGACGTAGAGGACACGCTTCTCGGGGTGCATTTGGCGGATGCGCAGGCCGATGGCGTGGCAGAGGTGTGTCTTGCCGACGCCCGAAGGACCGTAGATAAAAAGCGGGTTGAAGGTCGTCTTGCCCGGATCGTTCGACACGGCCACGCCAGCCGTACGTGCCAGCTTGTTGGTTACGCCCTCGAAGAAGTTATCGAACGTATAGCGGCGGTTCAGCTGCGAGTCCAGCTCCTCGGGCGCCACCTGCGTGAAGGGCGTCTGGATCATGCGGCTCACGCCGGGGCTCGGTGCGGCTGCACGCGCGGAAACAGCCGAGGACGCATCGGCGGCACCCTCTTCGCCCATCACGCGGTAGTTCAGCGAGACGCCTTGACCAAACACCTTCGGCACGGCCATGCGAAGCACGTTGACGAAGTTGGCCTCCAGATACTCGTAAAAAAACGGGCTGGGCACCCGTATCGTTACTTTCTGCTCGTCGAAAGACAGGGGCGTGATGGGCTGGAACCACGTTTTGAACGCGGCCTCCGGCACGTTATCCCTGATAATCGACAGGCATTTATCCCATAAAAGTTGACATTCAGACTTCATTGTAGCATATGTAAGTGTGGGGGGTTAGACAGCGTGGGATGATTGTTTCGCGGCGTAAAGGTCTGGCAATAAATCAAAGTCCAAAAGCGGCCTCGGCCCGTGAACGAGGGCTTGCACAGGTCGCGCCCGTTCAGTGCCAAACACTTAGGAGTATTCGTTTCGTTTGCTGGCATTTAGCGAGGCAAAACGCGCTTGGAATGCGGATAATACGCCATTATGAACACCCCACTGATCCATCTGTCCCGAAGCGTCGAATAGCCCCAAAGGCGCGGATTTATGGCTTGAAATAATACCCTTCCAACCTCTGACGAAAACTCCAAATCCATTCCAGAAGTTAGAATGGATCCAACATGAAGCCAACAGTCCCCTCCCTTGACCATCCGCCTGCACATCGGCGCATCTAACCCGACGGTGTGGGTGTCGCAACGGATGCCCCAGGCCGGGGCCGGAGAAAGACGAATCTGCATCGACAAAAGCCCACGCCTCGACGCCTCCCCCCAAGGCACTCCTACGAATTGGCCTACTTTTGCCGCCCACCATACAGATTTCATCATACACATATATATATCCTTATGAGCGTAACCATCAGGGAGGTCACGACCAAGAGCGAGCTCAGGCGCTTCGTGAAGTTCCCCATCGACCTGTACAAGGGCAACCCCTACTATGTGCCGGGGCTGATCGACGAAGAGATGATCACCCTGTCGCGAGATAAAAATCCGGCCTTCGAGAATTGCGAAGCCATCTACTATCTGGCCTATCGGGGCGAACGCATCGTCGGACGCATCGCGGGCATCATTGCGCACGCCGCTAACCGCGTCTGGAATCAACACCGCGCTCGCTTCGGCTTCGTGGACTTTATCGACGACCAGGAGGTGGTCGACGCCCTCTTCGCCGCCGTCGAAAAGTGGGCGCGCAAGAAGGGCATGGACGCCCTACACGGGCCCATGGGCTTTACCGACTTGGATCATGAGGGCATGCTCATCATGGGCTTCGACCAGATCGGCACAATGGCCACCATCTACAATCATCCCTACTACCCGCAGCACATGGAGCGCATGGGCTACACCAAGGATCAGGACTGGCACGAGTTCAAGATCTACATCCCCGACGCCATCCCCGAGAAGCATCTACGCATCGCCGAGATCGTCAAGAAGAAATACGGGCTGAAGGTGCTCAAGTTCCGTCGCCGCAAAGACATCATGCCCTATGCCCACAAGGTGTTCGAAACGCTGAACGCCGCCTACACGCCCCTCTACGGCTTCGCTCCGCTGACCGAGCGGCAGATTGATTACTACGTCGACATCTATATTCCCCTGCTGCGACTCGACCTCGTGACCGTCATCGTCCGCGAGGAGGACGACGCCGTGGTGGGCTTCGGCGTCTCCCTACCCAATCTCTCACACGCCCTGCAACAGGCCCGAGGCAGTCTGCTGCCCTTCGGCTTCTTCCCGCTGATGAAGGCGCTCAAGTCGAAGGCGCGCGTGATCGATCTCTACCTCACGGGCGTCCTGCCGGAGTATCAGAACAAGGGCGTGAACGCGTTGCTCTTCACCGACCTCATCCCGCAGTATATCAAGATGGGCGCCGAGTATGCCGAGAGCAACATCGAGCTGGAAAACAACACCGCCGTGCAAGCACAGTGGGACTACTTCAAGCGCGAGCATCACAAGTCGCGCCGCGCGTTTATCAAGCATTTATAGAATGTAGAGGATAGAGGGTAGAGGGTAGAGGGTAGAGGATAGAGGGTAGAGGGTAGAGGGTAGAGCCGGGTACATCATTTGTCTCTCCCCAGCTCTCCTCTCTCTATCCTCCTCTCTCCTCTATCCTCCATCCACTCTCTACCCTCTACTCTCCACCCTCTACCCTCTACCCTCTACCCTCTACCCTCTACTCTCTACCCTCTACCCTCTACCCTCTAATTATGGACATCTCCCCCATCACCGCATACGACGACCGCGACATTGTCACCCTCGAAGGACTCGAGGCCGTCCGCAAACGCCCCGGCATGTACATCGGTAACACGCACGGCGGCGAGGATCGTAACGACGGCATCTACGTCCTGCTCAAGGAAGTGATCGACAACTCCATCGACGAGTTCCGCATGAAGGCCGGTCACCGTATCGACGTCCACATCGCCGACGGCACCGTCAGCGTGCGCGACTTCGGCCGCGGTATCCCCCAGGGCAACCTCGCCAAGACCGTCTCCACGCTCCACACCAGCGGCAAGTTCGGCTCCGAGGCCTTCAAGAAATCCATCGGACTGAACGGCGTCGGCATCAAGGCCGTCAACGCCCTCTCGACCGACTTCACCGTCGTCTCCTATCGCGACGGCGTGGAGAAGCGCGTCGACTTTGCGCGCGGCAAACTGACGGCCGACCACCCCACCGTGCCCACCACGGAGAAGAACGGCACACTGATCCGCTTCACCCCCGACCCCACCATCTTCGAGGCCTACGCCTACCGCAACGAGATCGTCGAATCGCTCATTCGCAACTACTGCTACCTCAACTCCGGCCTGGCCATCTATTACAACGGCACGAAGTTCTTATCCGAAAACGGACTCGAGGATTTGCTCAACGAGAACATCACCGACGAGATCCTCTACCCCATTGTCCACCTCCGTGCCGACGACATCGAGATCGCCTTCACCCACGTCAACCAGTCGCGCGACGACTATTATTCCTTCGTCAACGGCCAATACACCTCGCAGGGCGGCACCCATCAGGCGGCCTTCAAGGAGGCCTTCGCACGGACGGTGAAGGAGTTTTACAACAAGAACTTCGAGACGGCCGACATCCGTAGCGGGCTCGTGGCCGCGATCTACATCGGCGTCGAGGAGCCGGAGTTTGAATCGCAGACGAAGATCAAGCTCGGATCGCGCAACATGAGCCCCAAGGGCGACGTCTCCGTCGCCAAGTTCGTGGGCGACTTCGTGAAGAAAGAAGTGGACAACTACCTCCACAAGACGCCCGACACGGCCGACGCCCTGCTGCGCAAGATCCAGGAGTCGGAGAAGGAGCGCAAGGCCATCGCCGGCGTGGCCAAGCTGGCCCGCGAGCGCGCCAAGAAGGTCAACCTGCACAACCGCAAGCTGCGCGACTGCCGCATCCACCTCAACGACGCCAAGAGCGAAAACAAGACCGAGAGCAGCCTCTTCATCACCGAGGGCGACTCGGCCAGCGGATCGATCACCAAGAGCCGCGACCCGAACCTGCAAGCCGTCTTCAGCCTCCGCGGTAAGCCGCTCAACTGCTTCGGCCTGACGAAGAAGATCGTCTACGAAAACGAGGAGTTCAACCTCCTACAAGCCGCACTCAACATCGAGGACGGCCTCGACGGACTGCGCTACAACCGCGTCATCATCGCCACCGATGCCGACGTGGACGGCATGCACATCCGCCTGCTGCTGATCACCTTCTTCCTCCAGTTCTTCCCCGACCTGATCAAGCAGAAGCACCTCTACATTCTCCAGACACCCCTCTTCCGCGTGCGCAACAAGCAGCAGACCTTCTACTGCTACAGCGAGGAGGAGCGCGCCGCTGCCATCCGCCGTTTGGGCAAGAACCCCGAGATCACCCGCTTCAAAGGCCTCGGAGAGATCTCGCCCGACGAGTTCAAGCATTTCATCGGAAAAGACATCCGCCTCGACCCCGTGTCGATCAAAAAGGAAGACTCCATCAAGGAGATGCTCGAGTTTTATATGGGCAAGAACACGCCCGACCGGCAGAACTTCATCATCGACAACCTCGTGGTTGAAGAAGACCTCGAGAACAACTAAGGTCAACCCTCTACCCTCCACCCTCTACCCTCCACCCTCTACCCTCTACCCTCCACCCTCTACCCTCCAC